>Ga0172377_10000310_pt1 | contig 44413 bp, 32 predicted proteins | sample Pumphouse3metaG_FD_119749 | JGI IMG/M metagenome (GOLD analysis project Ga0172377, IMG submission 119749) | Leachate microbial communities from a municipal landfill in Southern Ontario, Canada - Pumphouse #3 metaG | ecosystem: Engineered > Solid waste > Landfill > Unclassified | place: Canada... | reverse complement strand
TGTGGTGGAACACCGTCCGCCCACCCACAGCACCGGCAAACACGTAAAGATCTTCTACCTTACCCAGGACGCCGTGAAACCGCCGACCTTTGTGTTTTTCTGCAACCAGCCCGCCCTGATCAGTGAAAACTATCGCCGCTTTCTGCACAATCAGATCAGGGAAATGTTCACCTTTGAAGGCGTAAGCATCAAGCTGATCTTCCGGGGCCGCAAGGAAGGAGAGGTGGAAACATGAGCCTGACAGTGGTTTGGACCCTGCTTTGCCTGGCGTCCTATCTGATCGGCAGCATCCCCTTTGGCTGGCTGGCCGGAAAGCTGCTGCACAAAAAGGATATCCGTGAGGGCGGAAGCGGAAACATCGGCGCCACCAACGCCCTGCGCCAATACGGCCTGAAAACCGGCGTGATCGTGCTGATCCTGGACCTCCTGAAAGGCCTGGCGGTGGCCTGGCTGCTCTATAACGTTGTTCCAGGCCTGGTGAGTAACTTTGTTACCGAACTGCCGCAGGATCGCTTTGTGTTCCTGCTGCCCGCTCTGGCTGTGATCCTGGGGCATATGTACCCGGTGTTTCTGAATTTCAAGGGCGGCAAAGGCGTCGCCACCGCCGCCGGGGTGTTTCTGATCCTGGCCCCGGTGCCGCTGCTGCTCGCAATACTGATCTTTTTGACCGTGACAGCGCTATCCCGCTACGTTTCGCTGGGCTCGATCGTGGCCGCGGCTTCGCTGTTCGGGGTGGAACTGCTGTGGAACATCCTGGTGATCAGAGAGCCGGAATTCCCCTGGCTGACGCTGATCGTGGCCCTGCTGGTGATCTATAAACACAACCAGAACATCCTGCGCCTGCTGGAAGGCAGGGAAAACAAGCTGAGTTTCCAGCCCAAGGACAAAAGCTGATGTGCGGGATAATGGGAGTTTACGGCAGCCCGGAAGCCGCCAGCATGGCCGCTTTGGGGATGTTCGCGGAGCAGCATCGCGGCCAGGAAAGCTGCGGCATGGCGGTCTGCGACGGCAAGATCTTGCGCCTGCACAAGAGCATGGGCCTGGTGAAGGAAGTTTTCACTCCCGAAGTGTTGGAAACCCTGCCCGGAACCATCGCCATCGGCCATGTGCGCTATCCCACCAAGGGTTCAGCCTCCTCCTTCAATTCCCAACCCCATCTGGTGGAAACCCTGTTCGGTCCCTCATACGCCCTGGCCAGCAATGGCGACCTGGTGAATTACGCCTCCGTCCGGGCCAGGCTGGAAGCCGAAAATGTGTATTTCAAGAGCGATAACGATGGCGAATTGCTGGTGAAATTCATCGCCTGGCGGATCGCGCAGGGTGATGAGCCCGCCGATGCCATCCGGGCTTTAATGCGCGAGATCAAGGGCGCGTATTCCTGCGTATTTGTAACCAAGAGAGAGCTTTACCTCTTTCGTGATCCTCTTTCCATGCGGCCCATGGTGTGGGGAAAAACCGCGGAAGGCGCGGTGGTGGTGGCTTCGGAAAGCTGCGCGCTGGACATCCTGAAAGTTAGCGACCGCCGCGAAGTTCCCCCGGCTGGAATGATCCGCGTGAACAAAGAGGGGATCACCATCCTGGAAAACGACCCCAACCTCTACCGCAGCCGCCGGCACAACAGCTATTGCGTGTTTGAACACATCTACTTTTCCCGTCCGGACAGCTTCCATTTTGGCGAGGACGTCTATGCCGTGCGTGAAAAGATCGGCGCCCTGCTGGCCGCAGAGGACCAGGGGCTCAAAGCCGATTGCGTGGTGCCGGTTCCGGATTCCTCCAATTTCATGGCCGTCGGCTATGCCGCGGCCAGCGGCATCCCTCTCTCTCTGGGCCTGATCCGCAATCACTATATCGGCCGCACCTTCATCAAACCGGAACAGACCATCCGCGACGAGAGCGTGCGCCAGAAATTCAATCCGCTGCCCAACTTTTTCACCGGCAAAAGGGTGGTGCTGGTGGACGACTCGATCGTGCGGGGGACCACCATCCGCAAGATCGTGCTGATGATCAAAGCCGCCGGAGCCAAAGAGATCCATCTGCGCATCGGCTCGCCCCAAGTGAAGTTTTCCTGCTATTTCGGGATCGACACACCCCATCCTGAGGAACTGGCGGCAAACCGCTATTCCCTGGACGAGATCCGGCAGCGGACCGGGGTGGACAGCCTGAAACACCTTTCTTTGGAAAGCCTGGCCAAATGCCTGGATAAACCTGAAGAATACTGTTATGCCTGCTTTGACGGGCATTATCCCCTGGAGATTCAATGATCGGCGACCTCTTGGAGCAAATCAAAGGCAAACGCGTGCTGGTTTTGGGCGATGTGATGCTGGACCAGTATGTCTGGGGCAGGGTGGAACGGATCTCGCCGGAAGCGCCGGTGCCCGTTTTGGAAGCGCAAAGCGAAGAACTGCGGCTGGGCGGGGCGGCCAACGTGGCCCTCAACATCCGCTCCCTGGGCGGGATCCCGCTGCTGGTTGGAGTTACCGGCGCTGACAATGCCGCTTCCGAACTGAAGAAACTTTTGGAGTCCAGCGGAATTTCCGGCGACGGCCTGGTAAGCGATCCCGGCCGCTCTACCACCCGCAAGATGAGGATCGGCGCGGTGAACCAGCAGATTGTGCGGATCGATTATGAAAACCACGAAGACCTGAGCGCTCCGGTACGGGACCTGATTTTGGCCAGGCTGGAAGAACTAATGCCTGATTGCCAGGCCCTGATCATCGAGGATTACGACAAAGGATTGATGACCAGCGGCTTGATCTCGGTGGCTCTGGAACTGGCCTCCCGCCAGCAGATTCCCGTGGCGGTGGACCCCAAGCTGAAGCATTTCCAAGCTTATGCCGGGGTGGACATTTTTAAGCCTAATTACAAAGAACTGCAAGCTGTTAGCGGGACAGTTTTTGGCAATGACGAAGAATTCTTCCAGGCCGCCCTGCAACTGCGGCGGGACCTGCGGATCAAAAACCTGATCGTTACCCGCAGCAGCCTGGGGATGTATATTTTCAACGGCGACGGCCCGCCGCGGCGGATCCCCACCTACGCCAGAGAGGTGTTCGACCCCTCCGGCGCCGGCGACACCGTGATCTCCGCCCTCACCCTGGCTCTCATCAGCGGCGCGGACATCGACCTGGCCGCCGAACTGGCCAATCACGCCGCGGGAGTTGTCTGCGGCATCAAAGGAACGGCCAGCGTTTCCCCGGCCCAGGTCTTGGCGAGTTACCGTGAGCAAAGATAAGATCAAGAGTTGGGAGGAAACAGCTTTCCTGGCCGGCGAATTCAAAGCCGCCCGGGCCAGGATCGTCTTCACCAACGGCTGTTTCGACCTGCTGCACTCCGGCCACACCCAATATCTGGAGCAGGCCAAAGCTTTGGGCGACATCCTGATCGTGGGCCTGAACAGCGACCTCAGCGTGCGCGGGCTCAAAGGCGAAGGGCGCCCCATCCTGGCTGAGGCCGACCGCGCCTTGCTGCTGGCAGCCCTGGAATGCGTGGACCTGGTCGTCATTTTCAGCCAGCCAACCCCTTATGAACTGATCGACCTGATCCGGCCCGACGTTCTGGTTAAAGGCGGCGACTGGAAAACAGAAGACATTGTGGGCGCGGACCTGGTTTTGGCCGGCGGCGGGGAAGTGATCAGCCTGCCTTTCAAAGCGGGATATTCAACCACCAGGCTGCTCCAGCGGATCGCGGACCTGGAAAAGGAACACGGAAATTGACAGAAGAACAGCAAACTGTGCCTCAGGAAGATATTGGAACGGTCGTTTCCGTGCGCGGCAAGCTGGTGAAAGTCGAGCTGGTCCGCGGTTCCGGCTGCAAGTCCTGTTCCCTGCGGGGCATGTGCTTCGGGCGGAACACCCCGGCGGTTTTCGAGCTGGAAAGCGACCTGGAGCTGGTTCCCGGCGACCGGGTGCAGCTGATGATAGCCCCTTCCACCCGGGTGCTTACGTCATTAATGGTCTTTGGGCTGCCGCTGCTCTGCCTTTTCGCCGGGTATCTGATCGGGAGCCTCTGGCTGGCGGAACTACCCTCCATCGGCATTGCTTTTGCCGCCACGGCGCTTAGTTTTTTTATTATGAGAAAGATAGACAAGAAATTCGGCAACCGGCTGCAGGTGCGGATCGGGAGCAAGATATGATCATCAGACTGAACGAGATGGTTTTTTACGGCTTTCACGGCGTTCACGACGAAGAGCGCACCCTGGGCCAGCGTTTCATAGTTAGCCTGGAAATGCAGACCCGGCCGGAAACCGATGCAAACATCCGGCATCTGGACGACACGGTGGATTACACCAAGGTTTACGCCCAGATCCGCGAGATAATGGAAACCCACCAGTTCCAGCTTCTGGAAGCCTGCGCGAACATGGTGGCCGATAAACTGCTGGCGGATTTTCCGCTGATCTGGCAGATAACCCTGCGTATCCAGAAACCCTCGGTGCCCATCCGGGGGATATTGCGCAGCGTGGAAGTTGAATTGACAAGGAGTCGCCCATGATCGCCTGGCTATGCCTCGGATCAAATCAGTTGAAACCCCGCACTCAAGTGCAAAAAGCGGTGCGCATTTTGGCCGCCGATCCCAAGATCCACATCCTGGAAAAATCCTCCCTGGTACGCACGGAAGCCTACGGCAAAGAGGACCAGCCTGATTTTCGCAACCAGGTGGTTAAGATAGAAACCAAGTATTCGCCTTTGGACCTGCTGCAAAAAGCCCTCACCGTGGAAATGGAGATGGGCCGGGCGCGCAAGGAACGCTGGGGCCCGCGGGTGATCGATATCGACATCCTGATGCAGGGGGACGAAGTGATGCAAACGATGTCGCTCACCCTTCCGCATCCGGATTTTCACAACCGCCGCTTCGTGCTCGAACTGCTGTGCGAGATCGACCCCCAACTCCGGCACCCGGTGCTGGACAAAACCATGGCCGAACTGCTCAGCGAACTGGGAGATCCGGAGGATTAACGATGGAGAGCCTGACCGCGATTATCCTGGCTGCCGGCAAAGGCACCAGGATGAGATCGAACCGGGCCAAGGTAACTTTCCCCATCGCGGGCAAGCCCATGGTCCAGAGGGTGGTGGATACCGCCTCCAAGGCCGGCTGCGAAAGCATCATCGTGGTGGTGGGCTATCAGAAGGAAAGTGTGGTCGCCTGCCTGGAAAACGACAAGCGCCTGCAGTTCGCTGAGCAATCCGAACAGCTGGGCACCGGGCACGCCGTGATGATGGCGGAACACCTGTGCACGGATCCACAGCAGGATGTGCTGATCCTCAGCGGCGACGTTCCCCTGCTGGGCTCGGAGACACTGGATCTCATCCACCGTACCCACCGTGAATCCGGCTCTGCCTGCACGGTGCTCACAGCCTTGCTGGACGATCCCGGCAAGTATGGCCGGATCCTGCGCGGCGCGGACGGGCAGATCAGCGGCATCGTGGAATTCAAGGACGCCACCGGGGAGCAGCGCTCCCTGCGCGAATGGAACACCGGGATCTACTGCTTCCGTTCCGGCGAGCTCTTCGGTGCCCTGAAACAGATCTCGAACGCCAACCAGCAGCGGGAATATTACCTCACGGACGTGGTTTCCATCCTGCATTCGCAAGGCAAAAAAGTCTCCGGAGTAGTATTGGAAAACCTGATCGAGGTCGCCGGAGTGAATTCCCAGGAACAGCTGGCCGAGCTGGAGGACAAGTTTGTGGATTCTATCCGCAGGCGTTGGCTGAACAGCGGCGTGGTGATCCACAATCCGCAGACCGTTTACATCGACGATGACGTGATCCTGGAGCCAGACGTGGAGATCTGCCAGAATGCCGTGATCAAAGGCCACAGCCAGATCTGCCGCGATGCCTACATCGGCCCCGGATGTTATCTGGACAACAGCTACGTGAGCGACAACGGCGTTTTGGAAGGCCATAACATCCTGATCGACGCCCATATCCCCGAAGGGCATATCCTGGAATTCGGCGAGCAAGTGATCGAAGAGACTTTCAATGACTGACGGCTATCTCTATTCGCCCTGGCGGCTGGACTACATCGAGGGCGAAAAACCCGGCGACTGTGTCCTCTGCCGCTACCGGCAAAGCGGACGGGACGCGGAAAACCTGATCGTTTTCCGCGGGGAGAATTGCTACGCGATGCTCAACCGCTTTCCCTACAACAACGGCCACATCATGCTGGTGCCCTATCTGCACGCCAAAAACCTGAACGACCTGCCCCCCGGGGTGATGAACGAACTGGGGCGCCTGCTGCAGATCAGCGAACAGGTGCTGGGCGCCGCCTATGGCTGCGACGGGATCAATATCGGCATCAATCTGGGCCGGGCCGCGGGAGCCGGCATCGACGAACATCTGCACATCCATCTGGTCCCGCGCTGGAACGGGGATTGCAACTTCATGAGCGTGATCGGCGGCAAACGGGTGATCCCGGAAGCCTTTGAGCTCAGCTACCAGCGCCTGCGCCGGGAATACGCGAAGTATTTGGAGCCGGAGGAATAATATCTTGGCTGGCCCACGTAAAAGCTCAGCGCGCAATAATTCCCTGAAACGGAACCTGCTTTGGCTGCTGATCGTATTGCTGGCCCTCGTTCTGGCTTATCTGGCCTATATCCGGATCATAGTTCCGGGCAGAAACACCGTGAGCCTGGCCGAGGAAAACCTGCCCGCGCTCAAGGTCGTGGTGAAAAACGGCTGCGGGATCGAGAATCTGGCCACGGACTACGCAAGCTACATCAAGGATAAAAACATCGATGTGGTCAGTTTGGGAGACACACCCCAACCGATCTACAACAAAAGCGTGATCGAGGCAAAAACTGACGACCGGCAGGACCTCGCTCGGCTGCAGAACATGACCGGCATCAAACGCTTCACCCTGGCTGTGGACCCCGATGCCCCTGCCCCCTTTGTGATCATCCTGGGGGAAGATTTTGAAGAGTACATGACCCAATGAACAAGGAGGAAAATTTGGCGGAGAACGTAAAGCTCGAAGCCGTGCTCACCTGGCTCGCGGAAAAACAGGCCGATAACATTCGGGTGTACGATGTGGCCAAATCCAGCGCCTACACAGATTTTATCGTGGTCTGCGAAGGAACCGCGGACCTGCATAACAAAGCCATCGCCAACCACCTGCTGGATATGGCCAAGGAAAACAAACTGCAGGTGCTCGGCAAAGCCGGCCTGGATTTTGGACTGTGGGTATTGCTGGACCTCGGCGACGTTGTGATCCACATCTTTATGCCCCAGAAAAGGGAATACTACAAGATCGACGAGCTGTTCCAGGAACTGGCCGGCCTCGGCGATGAAGAGAAGATAGATGATCAAGCACCTACTGCATGACAACATCAGGGAAATCCTGAGCAGCCTGGAGCTAAGCTGTGAAAAAGACTTCACGGTGGAGGTGCCCAACAACCCCGAAAACGGCGATTATTCCACCAACGCCGCGATGATCCTGGCCCGGGAGAACAAGGCCGCGCCTAAAAAGCTGGCGGAAAAGCTGGCCAAGGAACTGCGCCGGAACAAGTTTTACAAATCCGTCGAGATCGCCGGCCCCGGCTTCATCAATTTCAAGATCTCCGCCTCCCTCTATCAGAAGATGCTGTGGGACCTGCGCAAGCTGGGTTGTGATTTCGGCAGCTCAGACTATGGCCAGAAAGAGAAGGTATTGCTGGAATTTGTCAGCGCCAATCCCACCGGGCCGCTGAACATCGTCAGCGCCCGCGCCGCCGCTTATGGCGACACCCTGTACAGGATCATGAAAAAAGTGGGTTTCGAACCCGCCCGGGAATTCTATATCAACGACGCCGGCAACCAGGTGGACATCCTGGCCGAAAGCCTGGAACTCCGGTTGCGGGAGCTTCACGGCGAAAACATCGGGGAATTTCCCTACGAGGCCTACCACGGCGAATACGTGCGGCACCTGGCCCACAAGCTGAACGCGGCCGAGGGCGTGCGCATCTTCATGCTGCCTGAAAAAGAGCGCACCGAACGCCTCAAGGAATTTGCCCTCAACGAGCTTCTGGAGATGCAGCGCCTCAGCCTGGAGCGTTTCGACGTGATCTTTGAAGGCTGGGTCTCGGAAAAGACCCTGCGCGCGGAAGGAGTGGTGGAAGAGGTGCTCAGTTACCTCACCGAGGCCGATTGCACCTATGAAAAGGAAGACGCCATCTGGTTTTCCTCCACCAAATTCGGCGATGACAAGGATCGCGTGCTGATGAAAAGCGACGGTTCCATCACTTACTTCGTGCCGGACCTGGCGTATCACCTCACCAAGATCCAGCGCGGCTACACCAAGCTGATCGACGTTTTCGGGCCAGACCACCATGGTTACGTGCCCCGCCTCAAGGCGGCCTTCAAAGCGCTTAAATACGACGAGGACATGCTGGAGATCATTTTCCTGCAGCAGGTCAATCTCTTCGAGAGCGGCGAGCGGGTGAAAATGAGCAAGCGCGCCGGCAAGATCGTAACCATGGATGATCTGGTGAACGTGGTGGGCAAAGACGCTGCCCGCTATTTCTTTATCGCCCGCAAGGCCAACGCCCACCTGAATTTCGACCTCGAGCTGGCCTTGCAGCAGAACAATGAGAATCCGGTCTACTACTGCCAGTACGCCCACGCCCGCATTTGTTCCATCCTGAAAAAAGCGCGCAAAGACAAGGTTTACCCCCGCAGCTTCAAGAAAGAACTCACCCACAAGCTGAACAAGCCGGACGAGCTGGCCCTGATCCAAAAGATGACCGACCTGCCGGAACTGCTGGAGCTGATCGCCCAGCACCGCGAACCCCACCGCCTGGCCACCTACACCGAGGAACTCTGCGGACTTTTCCACCGTTTCTACAACAAACACCAGGTGGTCAGCGCCAAGAACAAGGAACTCTCCCAAGCCAGGCTTCTGCTCATCGAATCCGTTAAGGATGTTTTGGCCATCTGCCTCGATCTGATGGGCATCAGCGCCCCCGAGAAAATGTGATGGAACTCGAACCCCAGATCCGGCCCCGGCAGGATTCCGACCTGCCCCAGATCCTGAAGATCGAAAACCAGGTGTTCCGCCCGCCCTGGCCGGAGGAAGCTTTCCAGGAGAACGACTTCACCCGGTTCTGGGTGCTCTGCTCCGGGGATAAGCTGCTGGGCTACATCATCTACCATGTGGTGCCGGATGAGGCGGTGATAGTCAATTTTGCCATCGACCCGGATTTCTGGCGCCGGGGCCTGGGCAACCACCTGCTGGGCCACACCCTCGGGCTGATCAGGGCCGAGGGCGTCAACACCTTCTACCTGGATGTGCGCCGCTCCAATCAGGCCGCCCTCGATCTCTACGGCAAATACGGATTCCGCCGGTTGGGCGTGAGAAAGAACTATTATTCCGAGCCGCCCGAAGACGCCATCGTGATGGTGCGGAATTTTGCTGGATAACGGGATGAAAGACTACGATTTTCTGGTGCTGGGCAGCGGCATCGCCGGCTTGGTTTACGCCCTCCAGGTCTCCAAGCTGGGCCGGGTGGCAGTGGTCACCAAACGCGGATTGTACGATTGCAACACAGACTATGCCCAGGGCGGCATCGCGGCCGTGCTGGATGCCCAGGATTCTTTCCTGAAGCATTGCGAGGACACCTTCGCGGCTGGCGCCGAGCTGGGTAAGAAACAGGTGATCGAAAAGATCATCAGCGAAGGCCCCAAACTCATCCAGTATCTGATCGACCTGGGCACGGACTTCACCCTGCGGGACGAAAGCTACGACAACCGCCTGGAAAACCTTTCCCTCACCCTGGAGGGCGGCCACACCCACCGCCGGGTTGCCTACGCGGCCGATTCCACCGGGCATCAGATCATGGAAGCCCTGATCGAACGTTGCCGCGAAAACGCCAGTATCGATATCTTTGAAAACAGCATCGCCATCGACCTGATCACCCAGCACCACGTGGTGCAGACCAACGGCTTCGTGCCCGGGATCTCCTGCTGGGGAGCTTACGTGCTGGACGAAACCAGCAACGAGGTGCGCATTTTCCGCGCCCGCAAGACCATGCTGGCCACCGGCGGCGCCTCCCAGATCTACGCCCACAACACCAATCCGGAAGTTTCCACCGGCGACGGCATGGCGATGGCCAGGCTGGCTGGCGCGAGGCTGGCAAACATGGAATTCGTCCAGTTCCACCCCACCGCCTTTTGGAGCCCCGGCGGCGAGACTTTCCTGATCAGCGAGGCTGTGCGCGGCGAAGGCGCGGTCCTGAAGCTCCAGGACGGAACCGCTTTCATGGAAAACTACCATCCCCAGGGCAATCTGGCTCCCCGGGACATCGTTTCCCGGGCCATCGACGCCGAGCTGAAAAAACGCGGGGAAAAGTTCTGCTGGCTGGACGCCACCGGCATCCCGGCGGAAAAGCTGCGCGCCCACTTCCCCTATATCGGCAAGCGCCTGCTGGAACAGGGGATCGATTTTACCCGCGATCCCATCCCCGTGGCCCCGGCCGCCCACTATTTCTGCGGCGGAGTGCTTTCCACCATCGACGGCATCACGGACATCCGCAACCTCTTTGCCGCCGGCGAGGTGGCCTGCAGCGGCCTCCACGGCGCCAACCGCCTGGCTTCGAATTCGCTGCTGGAAGCCCTGGTGATCGGCTGGCACGCCGGCAACCACCCCTCCAACCAGGACGGGGTTAGCTTTCCCGAGTTGCCGCCCTGGAAACAGCTGGAGGAATTCAACGAAAACGAGTGGGTGGTGATCTCCCACAACCGCGAGATCATCGGCACCATCATGGACGGCTACGTGGGCATCCGCCGCTCCCGCCGCCTGCTCAAATACGCCCTGTCCCGGATGGAAAACATCTACAACGAAGTCAACAATTTTTACCAGCACAACGCCGTCCGCCGCGAAGTGGTGGAAACGCGCAACCTGGCCATCATCGCCATCGCCGTGATCCGCAGCGCCCTGATGCGCCGGGAAAGCCGCGGCGCCCATTTCCTGATCGACAACCCTGGGCGCGACGACGCCCTTTACAAGATCGACACCATCATCTGAAGGATCTAATGAAAGGACTTTTCATCACTTTTGAAGGCATCGAGGGCAGCGGCAAAAGCACCCAGATGGTGCTGCTGGGCCAGAAACTCTCCGAGCGCGGCCTGCCCATCCTGCTGAGCCGCGAACCCGGCGGGCCGCCCATCTCCGAGGCGATCCGCTCGCTGCTGTTGGATCCCCAGCGCGGCGAAATGCTGCCCCAAACCGAGCTGCTGCTCTATTCCGCCAGCCGGGCCCAACACACCGGGGAACTGATCCTGCCGGCCCTGAAAGAGGGCAGGGTCGTCCTCTGCGACCGCTATTACGATTCCACCTTTGCCTACCAGGGCGCGGCCCGCTCCCAGGATATGGATTTCATCCGCCTGCTCACGGCCTTTGCCACTTTCAATGCCGTGCCCGACCTCACTTTTCTCATCGACTTGCCGGTTTCCGAGGGCCTGGCCCGCATCACCAGCCGCCAGCTCGACCGCCTTGAACAGGAGGATATCTCCTTTCACGAGCAGGTCCGGGCCCAATACCTGGATCTGGCCAGGGCCCATGCCGGCCGCTTTGTGGTGCTGGACGGCTCGCTCTCCCGCGAGGCGATCCACGCCCAGGTGCTCACCCATGTTCTAAGCCATTTAGGAGAACCCAGTGAATAAAAAGAAACAAAGAACCGCCCTGATCACGATCGCCGCCGTGTGGATCCTCTCCGCGGCGATGCTCTTCACCGCCACCAGTGTCTTTGCCCAAAACCAGGCCAACGGCACCGACCTCTATTCCCAGCTGGGGCTTTTCAGCGAAGTGCTCAGCAAGCTCAAACAAAGCTACGTAACCGAACTCAACGACGAAGAGCTGATCAAAGCCGCGATCATCGGCATGCTGGGCTCCACCGACCCCCACACGAACTACTTCACCAAAAGCGAATATGAAGATTTCACCACCTCCACCAAGGGCTCCTTCGGCGGACTCGGCATCCAGATCGACAAGATCGGGGACTACGTAACCGTGATCTCCCCCATCGAGGGCACCCCCGCGTTCAAGATGGGCATCACCGCCGGAGACAAGATCATCCGTGTGGACGACAAGAGCATCGTGGGAGCAAGCACCGAAGAGGCCATCAAATACATGCGCGGCGAGGTGGGAACCACCGTGGTGATCACCATCAGCCGCCCCGGCGTGTCCAAACCCCTGGAATTTAAGATCACCCGCGAAACCATCAAGATCAAGAGCGTCCCCTACAGCTTCAAACTGGATAACGGCGCCGGCTACATCCGCCTCAGCCAGTTCAACGAAAACACCACCCTGGAGCTCCGCTCCGCCCTCGCCGCCCTCGAAACCGAAGGCATCAACGGCCTCATCATCGACCTGCGCTGGAATCCCGGCGGCCTGCTGGACCAGGCGGTGGACACCGTCAACGAATTCATCGGCTCCGGCAAACTGGTGGTGGAAACCAAGGGACGCATGCCCTCCGCCAACCGCCAGTATTTCACCCGCAACTTCACCCAAAGCCGCGACTACCCCATCATCGTGCTGGTGAACGAAGCTTCCGCCAGCGCCTCCGAGATCTTCGCCGGATCGCTGCAGGACTGGGACAAAGCCCTGGTAATGGGCAAAACCACCTTCGGCAAAGGCAGCGTCCAGCAGCTGATCCCCCTCATCAACGGCAACGGCGTCAAGATCACCACCGCCTACTATTACATCAAATCCGGCCGCTGCATCCATAAGAAAAGCAACGACAAGATCCTGCTGGGCAAAGAGATCACCCAATCCGACATCTCCGCCGAGGAGGAACTCAACCTCAAACAGATCTTTTACACCGTCAACAACCGCGAGGTCTACGGCGGCGGCGGCATCACCCCGGATATCGAAGTCGAAGGCGTCCCCCTCACCAATTTAGCCATGGAACTCCGCCGCCAGAACATCTTCTTCAATTTCGCCGTGGATTATATGGTGGAACAAGACCACAGCATCAGCAAGGACGTGGTGGTGGGCGACCAACTGCTGAATCGCTTCCTCGGCTACGCCTCCGCCCACGACATCAGCTACACCCAGGCCGATCTGGACAGCACGGACACCTATCTCCGCACCATGATCAAAAGCGAACTCCTGCGCACCGTGTATGGCGACCTTGAGGCCTATAAAACCACCATCCAGCTCGATAACCAGTTCCAGGAGGCCGTGGCCCTCATCTCCCGCTTCCGCACTCTGGACGATCTCTTCGCCCATGCTTCGGCCCAGATCGAAAACTGATGCAGGATTAATCCTCCCGGCAGGTATATACTGCGGAGTAACATAGAGTGAAACAAATTCTGGGATCGACCGGAGGGGAGCCTGGCCCCAAGGGCTTCAATCTTCCGGGCTGTCCCGGCTATATGCGCCTGTTATAAATAAACACAAGGAGTTTGGAACCATGAAAAACCTGCTCATCATCTTTGCCCTGCTGGTCATCAGCCTCAGCGCCTATGCCCACGCCGCCAGCGATCTGAGGGCCTCTTACAAGGCCGCCACCCAAACCCTGGAGCTCAGCTTTGACCACAGCGTCAGAAACGCCCAGGAACACTACATCCAAAGCATCGAGATCCGCCTCAACGGCACCATGATCATCTCCCAGGTGGCCACCGGCCAGGATACCGCCTCCGGCGGTGAATACATCTACAAGATCCCCAACCTTAAAAAGAACGACAAGATCGAGATCACCCTCATCTGCAACAAAGGCGGGAAGAAATCCGCTTCCATGATCCTTAAATAACCGGTTCCCATCCATCTCCTCATTTAAACAGGGACGGCGGCCCCGAACCGCTGTCCCTTTGTTTATGGCTGAAAAATCGGGCTTGACCGGGAAGGGTGGTCAGCGTCCCCGTTGACCAAAGTCCCGCAGGGACTTGTGGAGATCAGAGCACCCTCCGGGCTTTTGGTCGACCGGGAGGTCGACCTTCCGGTGGGCGGCGTTTTGGGCTTTTTGCACCGGAAAGCTCGACATCTGTGTCATCCCGGGAAGCGTGCGCCAGCACGCGGGGACCCGGGATCCAGGCCTTTGGGGTAATGCCCCCAGAGGGTTTCGATTCAGACTGCGTCTGGATTGAACCCGCCTTGTGCGTGATGTTGTTTTGGATTGACCATCTGGATTCCGGGGCCCCTATCCCGGAATGACACTTAGGTTTGGTCTGGGTGGTGGATATTCAGATCCGTATAGTCAGTTGAATCCTGTGGGAAAGAATGGGTCACGGAAAAGCGCGGAAAAAGGGAAAATGCTTTGAAAAAAAGGAAGAAAATGGTAATGAGGAAAAGCACGGAAAAGACGCTGAAAGGCACAGGAAAAGAAGGGTTCACGCAGATTTACGCAGAAAAAAACGCGGATTGACGCGGATCATTTCTCTGTGCTTCTGTGTAAAAAAGAAATCCGTATAATCCGTTAAGTCCGTTGAATCCGTAGGGAAAAAGAATGGAACGCGGATGACAGTATCGACGGGATCGGCGCAATGCGGCTGTAGTCGATGCTCGTTCCTCGCTCGACTCCAGCGTCGCTCGACTCCAGCGGAGGTTGCCCCTTTCACCCCAGCGGGTTTATTCAGTCCATGCCGATCACGGCGCGCAGTTCTTTGATCTTCCGGGCGGCCAGTTCGCTGGCCTGGGCGGAGCCGGTTTCCAGGATCCGGGATATTTCTTCCGGGGCTGACATCAGTTCGGCGTAACGCTCACGCAGCGGGGCCAGGGCGGCGTTCATCACCTCGAAAAGCTCCTGTTTGGCATGGCCCCAGCCCATACCCCCGGCCAGGTAGCGCCGGCGGAGGTTTTCCACCTGCTCCGGAGAGGCGAAATTGCGGTAGAGGGAGAAGATGGTACAGGTGGCGGGGTCCTTGGGTTCGTCCACGCCCTGGGAATTGGTGACGATGCGCATCACCAGCTTGCGGAGTTCCTTTTCCGGGGCGAACATCGGGATGGTGTTGCCGTAGCTTTTGGACATTTTGCGCCCGTCCAGCCCCAGCAGGGTTTTGCTGTGCTGGGTGGCGATGGGCTGGGGCAGGCGGAAACACTCTTGACCATAGGTGAAATTGAAGCTCTGGGCGATATCCACAGCCATTTCCACGTGCTGGAACTGGTCGTTGCCCACGGGCACGAGGTCGGTATCGAAGAGCAGGATGTCCGCGGCCATCAGCACCGGATAGGTGAAAAGGCCCATGTTCACGCCGTCGTCGGGATCGCGGCCGCTTTCGCTGTTGGCCTGCAGGATGGCTTTGTAGGCGTGGGCGCGGTTCATCAGTCCCTTGGGCGTGAAGGCCAGCAGCATGGTGAGCAGCTCGAAGGTCTGGGGCACCAGGGATTGCTTGTAGAAGAGCGCCTTGTTCGGATCGAGCCCCGAGGCCAGCCAGGCGGCGGCGATCTCCAGGGTCATGGCGCGGATGGCGGCGGGATCTTTGCAGGAATTGAGGGCGTGGTAATCGGCGATGAAATAGCGCGCCTCGCAGGTTTGGGCCAGTTCCAGGGCGGGCTTGATGGCGCCCAGATAGTTGCCGATATGGGGGATCCCGGTGGGTTTGATGCCGGTGAGGGCCACTTTCATTGTTCTGCCTCCTGGGGGTAAACTGTGGCGAAAAGATCGGCGTCCACGGCGTTGGTGACGTCCGCGCGGAGTATCTGCCCCGCTTGCAGGCCGGGGCCTTCGATGAAGGTTACGCCGTCGATTTCCGGAGCCTGGAACCAGGCGCGTCCGATCCAGGAGTTCCCCTCTTCCTCGTCCTCGGTCTCTTCGACCAGCACTTCCAGGCTTTTGCCCACCAGATCTTCCAGCATCAGCTCGCGGCGCTGGGCCTGGAAGGCCAGCAGGGCGTTACGGCGCCTCTCCGCGGTGCGGGCCGGAACCTGGTCCGGCAGGTCATAAGCCGGAGTTCCCGTCTCCCGGGAATAGCTGAAAACGCCCAGGTGGAGGAAAGGTATTCTGGCCACAAAGTCCCTCAGGGCAAGGGCTTCGGCCCGGGTTTCGCCGGGGAAGCCGCTGATAACTGTGGTGCGCAGGACCGCGTGGGGGATTTCCTTGAGAATGGCGGCGAAGAGCTCCTCCAGTTCCCGGCGCCCCTTGTGGCGGTTCATGGCTTTCAGGACGCGGTCTTCGCTGTGCTGGATGGGGATCTCGAAATAGGGCAGCAGCTTGGGATGGGCCTTCCAGAGCTCCAGCCAGCCGGCCTCAAAGTGGTCCGGATGCATGTACATCACGCGGATCCAGCGGTACCGCGGCAGGGCGGCCAGGCGCTCCAAAAGCTCCGGCAGGGCCTTTCTGCCATAGATGTCCAGCCCGTAGTTCGCCGTATCCTGGGCGATGACCACCAGTTCCAGAAATTCATCATCGCCTGCGGTGGCCAAAGCCTCCGCTTCGCTGATCAGAGCTTCGATGGGAACGCTGCGCATGGCGCCCCGGATGGAGGGAATGGCGCAGTAGCTGCAGTTGTTCAGGCAGCCGTCGCTGATGCGCAGATAGCGGTGGAAACCACCCTGGATGGGAAATCTGGTCTGGTCAGAAGAGTGCTCCAGACCCAGCCGGCGTTCCAGCGCGGCAAAATCCTTCAGCCCGATCCAGGCGTCCACCTCCGGAAACAGCTCTTTGAACTCATCCAAGCCGCGGTTCATCACGCAACCTGTAACCCAGAGCCGCTCGAACTGGCCTTCCTGCTTGAGCAGCGCCAGCTCGCTGAGCACCAGGTCCAGCTCCCGCAGCGAATCCTCCAGAAACGAACAGGTGTTCACCAAAACGAGGTCGGCCTCTTCCGGGTATTCCACCCCCGCCAGCCCGGCCCGCTGCAGGATCGCGGCAAATATCTCGCTGTCCACCAGGTTTTTGGCGCAGCCCAGGCTTTCGAGGTAATAGCTGTTCATGAAAGCGGATGGATGAAGAGCCCGGAACGCAGCTTGGGCTCGAACCAGGTGGATTTGGGCGGCATGATCAGGCCGGCGTCGGCGATGCTGAGCAGTTCGTCCATGGAGGTGGGAAACATGGCGAAAGCCACGGCTTCCCGGCCGCTGTCCACGCGGCGGACCAGCTCGTCCAGGCCGCGGATGCCGCCAACGAAATCGATGCGCCTGTCCCGGCGCGGATCGCCGATCCCCAGGATGGGGTGCAAAAGGTTGTCCTGAAGGATGGAAACATCCAGCGAAGCCACCGGATTGGCGGCGTCCCAGCTGCCTTCCTTCGGCACCAGGCGGTACCAGCTGCGGTCCAGATACATGCCGATCTGGTGGGTTTTGGCGGGGTGGAAGTTGCCCGCTTCCCGGATGGGTGTGAGCTCGAATTTCTGCTCCACCAGCTTCAGGAAATCCGCCTGGGAATGGCCGTTGAGGTCTTTAACCACGCGGTTGTAGTCGAAGATCTTGAGTTGGTTGTCCGGGAAGATCACCGCCATGAAGAAGTTGAACTCCTCCCCGCCGCTATAGTCCGGATTCTGCTCCCGGCGCAGGAGGCCCACCTTGGCGGCGGAGGCGGTGCGGTGGTGCCCGTCGGCCACGTAGAGGCAGTCCATTGCGGCGAAAGCGGCCTGGACGGCGGCGATATCCTCGGGATCGTCCAGCAGCCAGAGCGAGTGGCCGATGCCGTCGTCCGAAACAAAGTCGTAAACGGGGTCCCTGGCCTGTTTGACGTGCTCCACCACGGCGTCGATGGCGTCCTGGTGGGGATAGGTGAAAAAGACCGGCGAAGCGTGGGCGTCGCAGGCGTCAACGTGGCGGATGCGGTCCGCTTCCTTGTCGGCCCGGGTGAATTCGTGTTTCTTGATCTTGCCTTCCATATACTCGTCCACGGAGGTGAGCCCCACCAGGCCGTTCTGCTCGCGGCCGTCCATGGTCTGGCGGTAGATGTAGTACATGGGTTGCGGATCCTGCCGCATCTGGCCCCGGCGGCTGTAGTTGTCCAGGTTTCCCTTCGCTTTGGCGTAAACGGCGGGATCGTAGAGATCGGTCCCCGGGGGCAGGTCCACTTCTGGTTTTTCCACGTGGATGTAGCTGAGGGGGTGTTTTCGGACTTCGATCCGCGCTTCGTCGGAATCCATCACGTCGTAGGGCAGCGAAGCGATCTCCGCCGCCAGCTCCGGAACCGGACGCAGGGCCCGGAAGGGTTTGAAAACTGCCATGAGGCGCTCCTGATATGTTTATTCTTTAATGATAATAGTGGGAAAGGACCTTGATCATGTCCAGATGGTCGTTCACGCCGGCGGTCTCGCGCGCGGAGTGCATGGCCCAGAGCGGGTTTCCCACATCCACGGTGTTCAGGCCCAGCTGGGCGGCCAGAACAGGGCCCACCGTGCTGCCGCAGAGCAGGTCGCTGCGCATGGCGAATTTCTGGTAGGAAACCCCCGCCGCCTCGCAATTCAGGGCAAAGGTCTGGCTGCTCTCCAGGGTGGTGGTGTATTTGTGCCCGGCGTTCCATTTGATCACAGGTCCGCCGTTCATCACCGGAGCGTAGCTGGAGTCGTATTTTTCCGGATAGCTGGGATGGTAGGCGTGGGCCATGTCCCCGGAAACCAGGAAAGAGCGGTCCAGCGCGATCAGCTGATCCTCGCGGCCAAGGCCCATACAGATTCCGACGCGCTCCAGCACGCTGGCCAGGAAAGACGATTCGGCGCCCTGGAGGGTGCGGGAGCCGATCTCCTCGTGGTCGTAGAAAGCGGCCACGCAGGTGAGGCGCGGCGCTTCGGCAGAGCGGATGGCGCTGAGGATGGCGTGGGTCATGCCCAGGTTGTCCAGCCGGCCGCTGAAGATGAGGCTGTCATCCAAGCCGCCGATCCGGGCTTTGGCAAAATCATAGAGGAAAAGATCCAGTTCGCGGATGTCTTCCGGATCCCGTTCCAGGCTGGCCGCAACCGCCGCCCTGAGGGGATCGCCGCCGCCGGCAGCGGAGGTCAGGATGGCCTGCAGATGGGTCTGCTTGTTGTATTCAAAACCTTTGTTCACCTCGCGGTTGAGGTGGATGGCGGCGTTCGGGATGATCGCCGCGGGCCTTTTCAGGTCCACCAGCTTGAGATCGGCCATTTCCTCGCCCAGCCTGGTGGCCGCGCGTCCGGCGATACCCAGCTCGCGGTCGGTCCAGGTAGCCAGGATGGGGCCGCCGTAAACTTCCACCGCCACGCGGGTGATCCCTTTTTCGGTTTTCACGCTCTCGGGCTTGAGCTTGAGGCCGGGGCTGTCGGTGTGGGAGGCGGCGATGTGGCAGCCGGCCCGGGTGAGGGGTTCGGAGCCGGCCACGAAGGCGATCACGCTGGTATAGCGGATCACATAGTATTTGCCTCCGGGCTTCAGCTCCCAGCTTGCATCTTCATTGAGGCGCTTGAATCCGCTGGCCTCAAGGCGTTGGCTGATCTGGCCCTCGGCCTGGGCGGAGGTCGGCGAGCCATCCAGAAATGCGAGAAGGTCTTCGATGTGTTTGTCCATGTGGGCGTACTCCAATCTTTAAAGCAGTTGGGAACTACTTTTCCGGTCCCCGCATTTATGTCAAAGGGATAATCGCTCAGCGGTACAAATAGCGTTTGATCTTTTGCGTGGGGGTTTTCTGGAAAGCTTCGTTCACGATGTGGAACTTGACGATGCGGCTGAAATCGGCCAGGGTGCTGTTCACCGCCTGGCGGTTTTCCTCCATGATCTGGGGTATCTTGGCTTCGGGGATTTTCTCCTGATCGAGGGCGTCGAGATCCGGATAGACCAGGGCGTGCAGCTGGCGGTCGCGCTCCAGGACCACGGATTCCAGCACATAGGGCAGGTTGTTCACCTTTTGTTCCACCAGCTCGGGATAGATGTTTTCGCCGCTGGGGCCCAGGATCATGTTTTTGCTTCTGCCGCGCAGGTAGATGAAGCCGTCCTTGTCCAGGGTGCCGATGTCGCCGGTGTAAAGCCAGCCCGCGCGCAGGGTCTCGGCGGTGGCCTCGGGGTTGTTGTAATAGCCGGAGAAAAGGTTGTCGCCGGTGAGGACCACCTCGCCGGGGATGTTCGCCGGGTCGCTCGAATCGATCTTGCAGCGCAGCGAATCAACGATCCTGCCGCTGGATTCGAAGCGGCGGTCAAACCAGCGGGCGTAACTGATCAGCGGCCCGCATTCCGTCATGCCGTAGCCGATGGTGAAGGGAAATTTGATCTTCATCATGAACTGCTCCACATCGGCGTTCATCGGCGCTCCGCCGGCGATCAGTTCCACGATGTTGCCGCCAAAGGCCGTCATCAGCTTGTCTTTGATTTTTTTATAGACCACCTTGTTCAGCAGCGGAACCTTCATCAGCACCTTCATCTTGGGTTCTTCGATCACTGGCTGCAGCTGCTTTTTATAGATCTTCTCGATCAGCAGCGGAACCACCATCACCACTTCCGGCTTCAGGTCCTGCAGCGCGCTCAGCAGCAGCTTCGGCGCCGGGATCTTGTCCAGGAAATTGATGTGGTTGCCGCGGGTGAAGGGATAAAGCAGGTCGAAAGCGCTGGCGAAGGAATGGGCCAGAGGCAGGAAGCAGAGAACTTTGGCTCCCACGCTGAAGGTCAGGTTCTCCCGGGCGTAGATCAGATTCGCCAGCAGCGAGCGGTGCGCCAGCATCACGCCTTTGGAAAAGCCCGTGGTGCCGGAGGTGTAGATGATCGAGGCGATGTCCTCGTTGTCGCAGACATCGGGGAAATCCAGCTGGTCCTTGCCCAGGTTTTGCAGTTCGGGGTTGTCTTTCAGCGCGGGCACCAGTTCCGTGCGCTTGTCGGCTTTATTGGCCAGCAGTTGGAGGTCCTCCAAGCGGAAAATGTATTTCACCCGCCGCAGCTGCTCCTCATCGATGCCTTCGAATTTGTCCCTGGCGATGAAGAGGATCCCGGCTTCCGAATGGTTCACGATGTGGGCGGTGTCCTCCGGCGAAAAGTTGGCCAGGATGGGCACGATAGTGGCGCCGTAGGTGACCGCGGAGAACCAAACCAGGGCCCAGTTGCTGCCGTTCTTGCCGGCCAGGGCGATCTTTGAGCCCTTTTTCAGCCCGCATTCCCGATACAATGAGTGCAGCCAGGCGATCTGCCGTCCAACCTCGCCGTAAGTGATGGCGGGCCCGGGATAGTCCGTGAAAGCCAGGAGGTCCCAGTATTGCTTGATGGAATCCAACAGGTAGGGTATCAGTTTTTCTGTGATCATACTCTTCTCCAAATCCAAAAATCTTCAAAAATCTATTATCGCTGAAGCGGCTTTGGCTGTCAAGAATTTTTATCCGCGGGGATAGCCGTAGCTGCCCGCTGTATCATTCCAGGGTGGGGGTTCCAACCCCCTGGGACCCTGGAATCCAGAAACACCCACCCCCAGACCCGACCTGTCATTCCGGGGTGGGGGTTCCAACCCCCGGGGCCCCGGAATCCAGAAACACCCACCCCCAGACCCGACCTGTCATTCCGGGGTGGGGGTTTCAACCCCCGGGCCCCGGAATCCAGGCGGTCAAACCAAAACAACATCACCCACAAGGCGGGTTCGATCCAGACGCAGTCTGAATCGAAACCCTTTGAGGGCATTACCCCGAAGGCCCGGATCCCGGGCCCCAGCGTGCTGGCGCACGCTTCCCGGGATGACACGTGTTTTTGGTTCTTCAGTTGAAAACGTTAGGCATCCAAGCTGTTTGGCTCCTATTATCATTACGGGATCAATACGGGATCAATACGGATTTCATCCGTAATGATCCCGTATTGATCCCGTAATGATCGCAGGAGCCGGTCAGGGAAAAATGGAATATTGGTTGACAGATACCAGGGAAGGAATAAAGTGAATTTCAAGCCTGTGGTGCTCCGGGATGTTTCTCCCTGGGGTGCCAGAGCTGGCAGGGAGCCGCGGTTGGAAGCCCGTCTCTGGCCGCGTTCTAGCCACGCAGAGGAGATAAGTCATGCGCAAGATCATACCCGCTATTTTGGCCAGCCTGATTTTAACCGGTTTTCTAAGGGCCCAGATCGCCCAGCAGCCCGCTGGCTCGGGCACGGTGGCTTCCCCCTATCGCATCGCCAATCTCAACAACCTTTACTGGATCGCCGAAAACCCCGCCCGCTGGAGTTTTATCTACCGGCAAACGCTAGACATCGACGCTGCCGAGACCTCCACCTGGTTCGACGGGCAGGGCTGGCCCCCCATCGGATCCGGCCTGACGCCTTTTACAGGGCACTATTACGGAAACCAGCACACGATCTCCAACCTGCACCTGAACGAGACAGGGGAATGCGGCCTGTTTGGCAACCTCCTCTCCGCCACCGTCACCGATCTGGAGCTCGAAAACGGATCGATCACCGCCTCAGCCGGCTACGCGGCGCTTCTGGCCTACAGCGCCCGGGAAAGCTACATCAGCAACTGCCAGGTAAGCGGAACTGTCAACGGCTCCGGACATATCCAGGGCGGCCTGATCGCACATGCCTACCCAGGCACCACGATCTACAATTGCGGCTCCACCGCCACGGTTATCGGTACGGCGCAGATCCAGCCTGGATATTATCCTACCGCCCACAGCATGGGCGGCCTGGTTGGTTGGCTGGAAGGCGGAGCTGTCCTCGACTGGTGTCAGGCGGAAGGCCAGATCAGCGGAAACGGGACCGCGAACGTCGGAGGCCTGGTGGGGACACTGTCGGGAACGGTAAGCAATTGCTACAGTGCCGGTTCCCTGACGGGTAACGGGTATTTTTTGGGAGCTCTGGTTGGGGGATGCAACTATCTGGAGTACACTATCACCAATAGCTACTATGACCTCGATGACTACACAATAAACAATGAATACCAGATAACCATGGGCGCGTTGCCGGCGGTTCTGTTCAGCCAATGGCTGTCCTCAAACAGAAATCTGGACATCGATGAATTTCTCACGCTGGAAAACGGACGCCACTTGATCCAGAACGAAGAGGACATTTTCCCGCTCATGGCCTTTGGCCAGAATGCCGGCTATCATTACAGGCTGACCGCCGATCTCGACCTCAGCGGTTTGCCCGGCTATTACATCCCCCTGCTTAAAGGTGATTTTGACGGCGGCGGACACAGCATCGCGAATCTGAACATCAGCTCCAGCGCCAGGACCGGCGTGGGCTTCTTTGGCATAGTGCACGACGCTGTGGTGCGAGATCTGCAGATAAGCGGCTGCAACATTACCGGCGGCATGCAGACCGGCGCCCTGGCCGGGAGGAGCACCTACCATGCGGAAATCAGAAATTGCCAAGCCAGCGGAACCATCCACGGCGGCAATATGCTGATCATCGATTCCGCTGTGGGAGGCCTGATCGGATACGCGGAACACGCCGTGGTGGATTCCTGCCAGAGCACCGTGAACATTTCCGTGCCGGGAAACACTGTTTACAAGGCCGGCGGCTTGATCGGCAGGGCGGAATATAGCGACATCCTGGGCAGCTATTACCAGGGAACGATCTCCAACCTGGGCACCCACGTGGGCGGCACCTCACCCGCGACCGGAGGTTTGGTGGGGGATGCCGACGAGACGGAGATCACGGCCTGCCACACCCAGGCTGAGGTTTCCGGAGAGTTCAAGGTGGGTGGCCTGGTGGGTGACAACAACAGCCTGATCATCCGCTGCCACAGCTCCGGCACCGTTCAGGGGACCACCGAAGCCGGAGGCCTGGTGGGCATGAATTATGAAGATGGCGAGATCTCCGGGTGCTGCAGCAACGCGGCCGTTTCCGGCTCCACCCAGGTGGGCGGCCTGGTGGGGGTCACATACGGATCGATCGACAACTGCTACGCCCGCGGAGCGGTGAGCGGAACAGACCAAGTGGGTGGCTTGCTGGGCGCGCTCACGGGCTATTATTACTCATGGGGCAGCCTTGAAAAAAGTTACAGCACGGGCGCTGTGAGCGGCAGCGGCACCCAGGTTGGCGGCCTGGTGGGAAGTTCCTACGGTTCCGGCTCCAGCGGCGGGGGCTACTGGGACATCCAGACCTCCGGGCAATCCGCCAGCATCGTCGGTGCGGGCAGGACTACAGACCAGATGACCTTTCCCCATTCAACGGACACCTACGTGGGCTGGAACTTCGGCAGCGTGTGGGCCCCCGACTACCAGCACCAGCGCAACGACGGCTATCCCTATCTGCGAGATACGATCCCCGGTTCACTCGAAGACGACCCCGCGGCCATCCCTCTGGCCCTGGGGCTCAGCATCAGCCCCAATCCCTTCTTTGGCAATGCCACTCTCAGCTTCAGCCTGCCCAAAACCGGCAACTGCAGCCTGGAAATATTCAATCTGCGCGGCCAGAAACTGCGCTCCTACCAGTTTTCGGGGATCAGGGAGGGCGAGCACAGCGTCGTCTGGGATAGGCACGATGAAACCGGACGCAAGGTCGCGGCCGGCATCTATCTTATCCGCGTGCGATCAGGCAAAGAAAGCAAACTGGCCAGGGCGATACTGCTAAGATAAGACTGGCTGGGGCGGATCCGAAAACGGATCCACCCGGAATTCATTTTACTTCGCTATTCGTATCTGAGGGCGTCGATGAGGTTCAGGTTCGCGGCTTTGCGGGCTGGATACCAGCCGAAGAAGACGCCGATCGCGCAGGAAAAACCGACGGAGAGCAGGATCGACCAGGTGGTGACCACAATACTCCAGCCCATGGTTTTGCCCAGGATCACGGCCAGCCCCCAGCCCAGGGCGATGCCGATGAGCCCGCCGAGGATGCTGATGGTGATGGCTTCGATGATGAACTGCAGCAATACGTCGCGTTTTCCGGCGCCCACGGCCATGCGGATGCCGATCTCCTTGATGCGCTCGGTAACCGAGACCAGCATGATGTTCATGATGCCGATCCCGCCCACGAGCAGCGATATCCCGGCAATGCTGGCCAGGAGGATGGTCATGGTGTTGGAAACGGTGCTGGCGGCCTCGGCGACGTCGGTCTGGGAACTCACCATGAAATCGGCGGCGGTGGTGCCGCTGTGGCGGGCCTGCATGAGGTTGGAGATCTCTGCCTGGACGATGGGTATGCTTTCCTTGGATTCGGCGGAAACAATGATGGTGAGGAAGCGCCAGCGCGCTCCGATCAGCCGGGTGGAAGCGGTGGAATAGGGAGCGATCACCACGTCGTCCTGGTCGTTGCCGGAGGTGCTCTGGCCTTTGGATCTGAGGACGCCTTTCACGGTGAAGGGGATGTTGCGGATGCGCATGATCTTGCCGATGGGATCGACTCCCACGAAAAGGTTGTCCGCGACGGTCTTGCCGATCACGCAGACCTTGGCGCCGTTTTCCACTTCGGAGGGGTAGAAGAAGTCGCCGGATTCCAGCTGCATGTCGCGGATGAGGAAATAATCCACATCCACACCCATGATGCGCCCGCGCCAGTTGTTGCTGCCGTATTTGAGCTGGCCCCAGGTGTTGTATACCGGTGAGGCGTAGAGCACGCCGTCCACCTGGTTCAGGATGGCTTCGACGTCCGCTTCCTCGAGGGTGTTTCCGGAGCCCGCGGCCTGGCGGGCGGTGCTTTGGGTATTGGTGAAATTGGACATCACGGAGATCACGTTCGTGCCCATGGTGCTGATCTGGTCGTCCACCACTTTCTTGGCGCCCTGGCCGATGGCGATCATGGTGATCACGGCGGCCACGCCGATGATGATGCCCAGCATGGTGAGAAAGGTGCGCGTCTTATTGCGGGTGAGGGATTTGAGGGCGATGCGGAGGATCCCGATAACGGACATCAGGCCACCTCCTCGCCGTCATCCAGGCGGGGCAATTTCTGCAAATCTTCCGCGGCATTGCGGGGTTCGGGATTGGGAACGTCAGAGATGATCCGGCCGTCGCGGAAAGTGATGATCCGGGTGGCGTATTGCGAGATGTCGAATTCGTGGGTCACCAGGATCACGGTCTTGCCCTCAGAGTGCAGCTTCTGGAAAAACTCCATCACCTCCACGCTGGTGCGGGTGTCCAGGTTTCCGGTGGGTTCATCCGCGAGCAGGAAAACGGGGTCGTTGACGATGGCGCGGGCGATGGCGACGCGTTGCTGCTGTCCGCCGGAAAGCTGGTTGGGGAAGTGGTGGGCCCGGTCGGACAGGCCAACTGTTTTCAGGGCCTTAAGGGCCATGGCGTGGCGGTCTTTGGCGTGGAGCTTTTTGGAATAGAGCAGGGGCAGCTCCACGTTTTCCAGCGCGGTGGTGCGGGGCAGGAGGTAAAAGCTCTGGAACACATAGCCGATCTTGTGGTTGCGCACCTGGGTGACCGCAGCGTCATCCATGCCGTGCACGTCGATGCCGTCAAGGATGTAGGATCCGGAGCTGGGTTTGTCCAGGCAGCCGATCAGATTCATGAAAGTGGTCTTGCCGGAGCCGCTGGCGCCCATGATGGCGATGAATTCCCCCGAGCGGATGTCCAGGTCGATACCGCGCAGGGCGTGGACGTGGATCTCCCCCATCTGATAGGTTTTGGTGATCCCGCGCACGCTGAGCAGGGTTTTACCGGCCACGGATCAGAACCTCGGCCCCATGCCCGGCCCGCCATGAAGGGCACTGGCGCGGCTGGCTTGGGCGGGATCCTTGTAAGTGACCCCGGTGATGATCTTCGTATCCGGATCGAGAGGGCTGAGCACTTCCACGAAAGCGCCGTCGGAAACGCCGGTGCGCACCATGATCAGTTCAGGGGTCTTGTCCCTCAGCACCCAGATCAGGGCTGAACCGCCACTGCGCCCATTGCCGCCGGGACGGGAAAACCCAGTGGGCATTGCACCGGAGGGACGTCCGGAAGGGCGTTTGGAGGCTGCCCGGGCGCTGTCGGGCTCCGGAGTTCCGCCGGGAGCAGGCTTGTCTGTGCTGACGGCTGCCATCGCCTTATCCAGCGCGGCTTTGCGGGCTTTGGAGATCAGGTCGTCCTCCCATTTGAGGCCGAAAAGTTCCCATACTTCTTTGCTGGGGGTGAAGCGGGTGGCGGTTTCGGGGATGCGGAGGGCGTTTTCCCTGGATTGGGTGATGATGGTGACGTTGGTGGTCATGCCGGGCAGCAGCTTGTGGTCCGGGTTGGCGGCGTCGATGATCACGCTGTAGCTCACCACGTTCTGTTCGGTCACGGATTTGAGCCTGATCTGCTGCACGGAACCGCTGAACATCTGCCCGGCGTAGGAATCAACCGTGAATTCCACCGGCAGGCCCACGGAAATTTTGCCGATGTCAGCCTCGTCCACGCTGGCCGTGATCTCCATCTGATCGAGGTTGTTGGCGATGGTGAAGAGGGTGGGTGAATTCATGCTGGCGGCCACGGTCTGGCCTTCGGAGACCTCGCGGGAAACGATCACGCCGTCGATGGGCGATGTGATGGTGGCGTTGCGGAGGTTCTTCTGCGCGGTCTGGAGCTTGAGCTGGGCGGTGGAGAGGTTCAGCTCGGCCTGCTCGAGGCTGTATTTATCCTTCTGCATCTCGTACTCGGAGATCATGTCGCGCCCGGCGAGGGATTTGCTGTTGGTGTATTCCATTTGCGCTTCATCGCGGGAGTTGAGGGCTTTCCTGACCTCCGTCTGGGCCGAGGCGACGTTCGCGGCCAGGATCTCGGTATCCAGCTTGGCCAGCACTTCGCCCTTCCGCACGTGGTCGTTGAAATCCTTGTAAAGGGTAAGGATGGTGCCGGAAACCTCTGTGCCCACCTCCACCAGAATGGTGGGATTGAGCGAACCGGTGGCGGTAACCACGTCGCGTATGGTGCCCCGGGAGGGGTTGTCGGCCTTCCATTCGGGGCGGTTGCTATTTTTGCGCACCTGGGCGTAAACGATCACGGCGGCGATAACCACAAGCGCTATAATGATGTATTTGAGGTATTTTTTCATGGGTGGGTCCTAATTACCACTTGCCCTGGATCTTTTGGGAAAGCAGGTTGTTGATGGCCTCCCGGCGGGCCAGGATCTGGTAGCGGTTGGTGTTGTAGGCGATCTCGGAATTGATGTATTCCACCCGGGTCTTGTCCAGTTCCAGCAGCTCGATCAAGCCCAGGCGGAAGCGTTCTTCGGCGATGCGGATCTGGTTTTCGCTCTGGGCGAGTTTTTCGCCGTAAAGCTCGTCGAGGCGGGTCAGATAGGCCAGTTCCTGGTTGAGGGTGGCGTATTGGCGCTCGATGTCTTCGATCTGCTGCAGCACCTCCAGCTCGGCCAGGCGCTGGGCCAGGTCGTTGCGTTTGTTGGTCTGGCCTTGTTTGAACTGGTTCCAGAGCGAGTAGCTGAAGTTCAGCCCCAGGGTGTGATTGGTGACGTAGGTGTCGAAATCGAAGTTGTCGCCGCCCACATTGCGGTTGAAATTGTAGGCCAGGCTCACGCGGGGAAAATAGTTCAGAAAACTCTGGGTGAGGCCCAATTCGCCGCGTTTGAGGTCAGCCTTGAGCAGCTTCACCTGGTTGCTCTGTTCCGGGCTGGCCTGAGGCAGGCTGTAGTTTTTTTCCAAAGTGAGCTCAGCCAGCTCATAGCCGGCGTCCGGCATTCTCACAAGGCTGAAGAGATCCGCGCGCTTGGTGGCGATGGAGTTTTCCAACTGCAGGATGGAGATGCGGGCGTTCATCACGGCGATCTCGCTTTCCTTGACGTCGAAACTGGTGTTCTTGCCCAGTTGGTTCAGCACCTGGGCCTGTTCCCAGACCCGGTTCTGGATCTCCAGGTTCTTTTGCAGCGAGGAAAGCTGCCTCTGGGTGCTCAGCACGTCCAGATAGGCGCTGAAAACGCTGTAGGCATAGGCGCTGGCGCTGGCCTGGCGCGTCAGTTCCGCCTTGGCGGCGTCCAGCTTGGCATATCTGTAGTTGAACCAGGCGTCGTCGTTGAGGCTGATGGTCTTGCTGATGGAAAACCCTGCCTGGCTGCTCAGATCGGCGGCTGTGGGGGTGTTGGGATGGTAAAAGTCGTTGGTGATCCCAAAATTAAGGTTGGCCTCGGGCAGCAGATTCCAGGTGGCGCTGCTGAGGTTGGAGCGGCTGGATTCATAGCTGAGCTCGCTTTTCAGCATGCCATAGCTGTTCTCAAGGCCGTGGTCCACCAGCTCGTCCAGGGTGTATTGCCGGGCCAGCAGGGCCAGCGGCAGCAACAGCAGGAGGGTAAAAAAGTGTTTCATAATCTGATATGTTCCTTTATAAGAGGTGTCTGATCGCGTCACACAGGATGGGCCCACGATATTTGATACTTGTCTTGGGAGCCTTTCCTGCAATTTATCTTTTTGCTTAAACTATCTTCAGGACGCATTATTTTTGAAGGCCGCGATACAGACAAGGAAAAAATCTTGCCGGGAAAGCTGATCTTTTTTTTTTGGTATCCAAAGACAAAATCAAGACAAGGAGAAATCATGCCCTACAATCTCAGAAACCGCCATTTTCTGACCCTGATGGACTTTTCGCCGCAGGAGATCGGATTCCTGCTGGACCTTTCGCTGGAGCTGAAAAAAGCCAAATACGCCGGAACCGAACAGCAGCGCCTCAAAGGCAAAAACATCGCCCTGATCTTTGAAAAGGACAGCACCCGCACCCGCTGCGCCTTTGAAGTGGCCGCCCTCGACCAGGGCGCGCACGTAACCTATCTGGGCCCCACCGGCAGCCAGATGGGCAAAAAAGAATCCATCGCCGACACCGCCAGGGTGCTGGGCCGCATGTACGACGGCATAGAATACCGCGGCTACGGCCAGGAGATCGTGGAAGAACTGGCCCAATACGCCGGCGTGCCGGTCTGGAACGGGCTCACCACCGAAGACCACCCCACCCAGGTGCTGGCAGATTTCCTCACCGCCATGGAACACCTGCACAAGCCGCTGAACGAGATGGTCTTCGTCTATGCCGGAGACGGACGCAACAACGTGGCCAACGCCCTGATGATCGGCGCCGCCAAAACCGGGATGGACTTCCGCATTGTGAGCCCCAAATCCCTCTTCCCGGATGCCAAGCTGCTCAAGAAATGCAAAGACGTGGCCAAAGAGACAGGCGCCAGCATCACCACCACCGAGGACATCAGTAAAGGCGTGAAGAACGCCGACGTGATCTACACCGACGTTTGGGTCTCCATGGGCGAGCCGGACAGCGTTTGGGCCCAGCGCATCAAGCTGCTCAAACCCTATCAGGTGAACGCCGCCATGCTGAAAAAGACCGGCAAGTCCACAACCCTCTTCATGCACTGCCTGCCCTCGTTCCACGACCTCAAGACCGTGATCGGCAGGCAGATCCACGATAAATTCAAACTCAGCGCCATGGAGGTTACCGACGAGGTCTTCGAATCTCCCAACTCCGTGGTCTTCGATGAAGCTGAAAACCGCATGCACACGATCAAGGCCGTGATGGTTGCCACCCTCGGCAGCTGAGCGCCCTTGTCATCATAACAGCAGAAAGCCGGCGGAAAAACTCTGCCGGCTTTTTTTTGCTTTCTTACTAATCGAGTGGGTGAAGGTACAGGATAACCGCAGAACTTTCAACCGACAAGCCCTGGATTGTCATTCCGGGGTGGCGGGGTCCTCGCGGATGAGCGCAGCGAGACCGTGGGGTGCTGTAGGGGCCCCGGAATGGCACACACATATCTTTTCCCTCGGTCCCATTATCTCTCTGTCTCTCTGTGCCTCTGTTTTTATCATCTTTTTGTGCCTCGGCCTGGATTCCGGGTCCCCGCGTGCTGGCGCACGCCTCCCCGGAATGACACACATATATCTTTTCCCTCGGTCCCATCATCTCTCTGTCTCTCTGTGCCTCTGTTTTGATCATCTTTTTGTGCCTCGGCCTGGATTCCGGGGCCCCGCGTGCTGGCGCACGCCTCCCCGGAATGACACGCCGCCTCTTACCCTCTCGGATAGACAGAGAGCTTACCTTAATTAAAGATACGAAGGTCTATTTGATCAGGGCGATCCGGCGCTGCGCTGATATCCCAGCCTGGCTGGCGCGGAGGATGTAGATCCCGCTGGAGGCGGGGGTTCCCTTCTCATCCAGGCCGTCCCAGCGGTGAACCACGGATTTGGGGCTGTTGCCGGCAAAGAGGGTTTTCACCAGCTGGCCGCGCAGGTTGTAGATCTCCACCCGCAAGGGCTGGGCGTTGTTTTTCAGCTCCACCCGGAAGCTGGTTTCGCCCCTGAAGGGATTGGGATGGTTCGGTGTCAGGGAGATTCCCGGCCCGGGCACCAGACCGGGATCGTCAGCCGAGCTGAAGCTCTCGTTGAAATACTCGCTGAAAACGTAATCCACCAGGTTCCGGGCGTCGTTCTGATAGATGTTGTAAAGCGGGAAACTCACCACGCAGACCTTGCCGCTCTGGTTCAGGTTCAGCACCCCCACCGGCATTCCGTTCATCACGCCCTGGGGCGTATCGGCGGCGTAATCCGAGCCGTAATTGTAGATGGTGGCGCAATCCGGGCTGGGGCCGATGCTCTCCACGCGCAGGATGTGTCCGTTCAGGCTGGCTGAGGTTTTGTCAGGATCCACTGCCACGGGGGGAAACTGGTCATGCACGGGAGTGGCAAATCTGAAGCGGGCCGAGTTTGCATAATCCGTTTCTCCGATCCCGATCACGTCGTAGATAAAGGAATCGCTGTTAAACCAGGCGGGATAGTTGGAATTGAGGTCAAAGGCCAGGGAGGGCGAATAGACGCTGAAGAAAACGTTGCCGCCGGCCTGGATGTACTGCTGCAGAGCCGATCGGACGAAGTAGGGATAATCCATGCTGGCCTGGTCGTTGCCGTGCCAGAGGATGGAGGAAAAGACGCCGAGGTCGGCCAGGCGCAGGTTGTCATCCAGAGAATACAGATCCAGCTCTGTGGTCTCGAAACTCGAACTGATGAGGGCGTAAAAATCATCCGCCTGTTGGTCGCTGGGCTGGAAGGGATTGGTGCCGCTCATGTTTTCGGTTTCGTCAACGATCAGGATGCCCTGGTCCAGCGAGACGGGCCGGCTGCTCAGCACCTGGGTGAAAGCGCTGCAGTTGCCGCCGGCATCCACCGCGCAGAGGCTGTAATAGTAATACTGAAGCGATCCCTCCACATCGTTGTCCAGATATTCGCTCACGCCGATCAGGCCGCCGATCTGTGTTCCCAGCTGGTTGGGATCCTGGGAGCGGTATAGCTGGTAGCCGGCCAGGTCGTATTCGCCGTTGTCGTCCCAATCCAGCGCTATGCTCTGGTACTGGGGCTGATCGCTGAAGTTCTGGGGCTGAAGCGGGACGGACAGCGGGACGCCGGTGGTATAGACCAGATAGCTTTCATTGCCAAAGCTGTCCACGGAGCCCACCGCGAAATGGTAAAGCTGGCCTTGGGTGAGGCCGGTCACGGAAACCGAATTCCCGGAAGTGCTGAGCGGATCGCCCCAGCCGCCAAAAACCGTGCTGTAATAGACGTTGTAGGAGCTGATCAGGGGATCGTTCAGGTCCTCCCAACTCAGCAGAATGGTGGATCCGTTGCCGTAATCCTGCGCTGTAAGGCCCACCGGCGCGGATGGCATGTCCGCGAAAGAAGCGGCACAGGCCACGGAGGCTTTGATCACTTCGGCGCAGTAAGCCGGATTTAGGTTCACCACGAGGTCCTGGGCGGAGTGATAGACCGGGGAAAAGTCGCTTTCAAAGAAGTAGATCACGTGATAGCCGTTTTGCCAGAAGGGATGGCTGTCGCTGCTGCCGCTGTTCATGCTGCCGTAATAGGCGTCCAGGTCTGTGTATTGCTCGGTGATCTGTGCGGCATAAGCGCTGTGGTCCAGGGAGCCGTCATAAGGCATCAGGCGCACCTGCCAGGGCTGGGGCCCGGTTTCGTTGGCGATCATGTCGTGATTCATCATCAGGCGGATGTTGTCTCCGGCCAAGTATGCGGTCTGGGCATGGTGTTTGGAGCCCCAGAGGCCAAATTCCTCGGCTGCGAAGGTCACAAAGCGGATCGAGGTGCGGGGCTGGTAACCGCTGGCCATCATCACCCGCGCCATTTCCAGGGCGGCCACGCTGCCGCTGGCGTTGTCGTCGGCGCCAGGTGCGAAAACATAGGGATCGCTGTTGTTGGAGATCGAGTCGTGATGCCCGCCCACCACGATGAACTGGTTGGGATAGATGGTGCCCGGGATGGTTGCCACCACGTTGTATTGGGTGGTGTTTTGCCACAGAAATTGCTGCAAAACCGCGTCGGTGACCCCGTAGCTGATGAATTGCTGCTGGATCCACTGGGCCACCTGGAGGCGGTTGTCCGCTCTCGCGTAGCGGGTTTGGAAGTCCTGCAGGCTCTGGATGGTGCTCTGCACCGAAGTGGCGTTCACCAGCGCGATCATCTGGTCGATGTCGGTGCGCTGATTGTGGCTGGCCCGCGGTGGCAGCGAACTCTGGGGAAAGCGCAGCGGCTCCGGGCCCAGCCGGGTGAAGGGGTGGGCTATCCTTTCCCGCAGCTGGATCTCATCCAGAGGGCTTTCCAGAAGCCAGGCGGATTCCAGCTCCAGCAGGATCCTGCCCCCGGCGCCAAGTTCCGGCTGCGCGTAACCGGGCACCTTTCCCACCAGGTAAAGCTGCAGAGCGCCTGAAAGCTCGGTCAGCCGATAGGGAAGGTACTGGCTTTTGCCCTGAGGAACCAGGGCGATGGCGTATTGGGGATCATAGTGCAGGATGCCGCAGCCTTCCTGGCCAAACAGGCGCATGGCCTCGTTCAGGCTTTTTTGGGGGGCGTCGGCGCGGATCCGGCTCACCGGGATTCCGGCCACAAATTCGCCGGCCCAGAGGCCAAGGCAGAGCAGCAGTAAAGCCGCAGTCGCTAAATATCTTTTCATCGGGTCTCCAGTTCTTATCCAAACAATCATTGCTTTGCCATTTTGAAGCACAAGCTGTTCCAGTCAAGCGAATTGTTCCTGCCGCCACCGGGGCGCAGCGTTGCATGGCCGCGCAGAAAGCGCCGCTCAGTTCCGGAGTGCGGGATCCAGCCTCAGGGATAAATGCCCTTTAGAAAAAGGGGGATCCGCCAAGGCGGTCCCCCAGGTATCTTTATCCGTTGTTCGATCAGGGCAGGTCTGCCGTCACCCGGTAGAAGTAAATGTCCCCTGGCACAGGTTGTGCCCAGGTCGTATTGCTTGTTGAGCCTACGTAACTGAATGTACCGTAGGGATTGGCGCTTCGATAGATCTTGTATTGGTTGACCGTGAGGGGATAGGACCAATCAAGAACGATGTTTGTCCCAACCTGGCTGATCGTAAGGTCGGCAATGGGCGGGAAGCCGCTTCCTTCCCAATACAGGCGTCCGTATGGATCCTGCTCGTAGGTGGGGCCTCCGAAATCTCCGCTCCAGCCGGAAAAATATACCGTGCCTTGAGCCATATACTTGGTCACGTTGTAAGCGCCGCCCCAGGTATTGGCTGGGAACTGGGCTCCTGTGATTATGAACGCCTGGTCGTTATCGATCCGGAGCAATCTGCCCCCGGCCGCGCCCAGGCGGAAGGTGCAGTAATCGAACGGGGCATCCAGGTCGACAGTAGCGCCATTCTTGATGTAAACACCACTGGTATTCATCTTTTCGAATATTGAGTAACTGGCGCCGATGGTCCCGCCAGACTCCACGTCGAAACCGTAATATCCGGAAGAACTGCTGATCATGCATGCCGCGGCCGGTGATCCCGTTACGCCAAGATAACCGCCGTTGTTCACGTTGAGGGTCTTGCCCGATGCCATGATCAGCGCTCCGCCATTCATCAGATCCATCGTTCCGTTGATGTTGACGTTTCCGGCGCAATTGAGCGCGTGTCCAGTGTTTAGGAGGGTTCCGGCCTCAACTGTCAGGTTTCCGGTGCAGGTGATGTCCGTCCCAAGCTGGATCGTATTGGTGCGCGTCAGTTCGGTCTGGCTTCCGTCCCTTTCGGTTACAAACACGGGCGTAGCGTTGGATAAAGCGGGAGTTCCGGTCTTATCGATCACCACATGGTGGAGCGTACCTGTGGCATTGCTCAGATTGCCATCAGCGCTCCCCAATAACTCCAGGGTTCCGCCGCTGGGCGTGAAATCGCTCCGGAAGCAAAGGAAACCGCTATCGGTGCAGATCGTGCCGCCCGTGATGTTTTCCGTCAGAGTGTAGGTTGATGGGATATAGATGCCGGAATCGTGCATTTGGATCAGGCCGGAGCTCATGTTTAACTCTCCGCTTGTGCCCCAGGGCCAGTAGGAATAACCATTGCTGCCCCAGAGGTGCATTTCGCCGCCAGAGATGTTCCAGGTTCCGCGCATGTCGATGTACTGGCTTGCATCCTGATGGAGATTGATCGTTCCGCCGGTCAGGATGATCTCGCCCATGACAGCGCTATCCACGAGGTCCAGCGCGGTGAAATCGCCTCCGGTAACGTTCAGGCGGCCCTGGGTCCAGTCGTAGGAATTGCAGGTTAGGCTGCGCGAGCTGGGAATGTTGAGGTTAATGGTCGCCAGGGTTTTGTTCAGTTCGATGGCGTTGAAGACCTCATCCGCGTAAACGGTCGTGTTGGCATTGCCGTCGAAGACCACCATGCCGGTGCCTTCATTGAACGCGGCGTCATCGTAGTTGTACCAGCTTCCGCGGACATACAGGGTGTGGTCCTCAGCGTTGAAACTTCCGGCCGAGATCATCATGTAACCGTTGATATCCAGATTGCTGTTCACGGTCACATTGTTTGTGCGCGTGATCTCCCTGGTCCGGCCTTCCCTGTCCGTTTCATACAGAACTTCAGTTCCTTCGCCGCGGGCGCTGGATTTATTGATCTTGACCGAGTACAGGTTGGAACCAGCATCATGGTTGATGTAACTGTCATAATCCCCGACCAATTCTATCAATCCGCCGGTGGGATTGAAGTCCGTCCTGTACACCTGGAAACTTTCAGCAGTTCGGATCGTCCCCCCGGTGATATTAGTGGTAAGACCATGGCCGGTGGACACGCGGATCCCCTGGTCCTTGAAATCCAGGGTTCCCCCGCTCATCGTGATCGAAGCGTCCTGCACATACGGCCAGTAGGAATCGGTCGTGCCGCCATAAACGTTGATCGTGCCTCCGCTGGAGAAGATCAGGTCGCCGTTGAGGTCCACATATCCGTCGGTGTTGGTGAGGTTGATCGTTGCTCCGGGATTGACGTAGTAAGCGCCGTAGAGGCCGTTATCGACGAGGTCGAGGGCAGTGAATGTCCCCGTGAGGACATCAATGGCGCCGGATATCCAGTCGTAATGGGCGCAGGTGACCACCGCGGAGGCATTGTTGACCCTCAGCGCCGCCACGCAATCCACAGCGAGGTTGTAAAAATTCTCTGAGTAATTGCAATACTGGTGGGTATCGCCATTGAAGGTTACGGTGGAAGTCCCTTCGTTGAAGGCCACGGGGCCCACCATGTTTGCCCAGTTGCCCCCGATCGTGATGCCCCATCCGCCTGGATCGAAGATTCCGCTTTCGATCACCAGGTCGTTGTTCAGGGTAAGATCGGCTTGCAGGAATACGGCTCCCGTGGAACTGATGGTGAGGTTGTTCAGGTAGCAATTGGACCCCTGGAAATCGATGTATTGGGTGGCTCCGTCCATGATCACGGTGGGAAAGTCCATCTTGATGCCGTGGGTGGTGGTTGAATTGTAATCCCTGAAATAAAGCCCGTTGATATAGACGTTGCCTGTGTACCAGCAGTAGAAGCCGCTTCCCTCGTAGTTCCAAACGCTGCCGTTGATCACGAGGTCGTAGGTCGAATCGTCAGAAATGACCAGGGCTTTTCCGTCATCCATGTCCGACCTCAGGTTATAGAGCTCGGTGTTGGGGCTTTTATTGGTGATAAAGCACGCGATCGCGTCTCCCCAAAACTCCAGGTATCCCATGTCGAACTGGACGTCGGAGCCGGGCTCGAACACCATGTTGCCCTTGCAGTATATTTCCGATGTTGTCGAGGTTATCGAAGCAGTTGAGCTGTTTTTCCAGACAACGTTGCCCAGAACCTCAAAATCCGTGCCCTGATTCATGTTCAACTGGCCCCAGATCGTCGCGTCGCTGGAAACAATGAGATCATAGGCATCGACCGTGAAACTCGCGGAACTCTCAACAGTGAGGTTCCTGGCGTAACCGGCAGCTGCCGACGTGCTCGGATAGCGCGGGCAGCCGTTGGGAATGAGGACGTCCTTGGAGCTGGTGGGGGCCGAACCCGTGTTCCAGTTCGAGCCCGTGCTCCAGACCGTTGATGAGCTTCCGTCCCAGACATAGCCGGCGTAGATCGTGCCCACATAGGTAACCCGGTTAGGGGCGGTCACCGTGATGGTGTATTTCTGGAACGTGCCGGGCGTCAGGGTCGCGCTGAAGTTACCCAGATAGTTTGCATAACCATGCGCGTAGATCGATGTGCTATAGGTTATTCCCACATAGGCATAGGGGACTCCCGTGGTAACAGATATCGTGGAGGTCTCCCCCACATTGATGCTGGTGGTGTGGCTGACGGTCATGGACATCGGGTTTTTGGTCCGCATCAGCATTGATGCGTCGCCGAAGATATTCCACGTCTTGTACATATCCCCGGAGGTGGGATAATCGTCCATCATTTTGCAGGAACCGTTGAAGAAGAGGCCGCCGACGGTCTTCTTGGCATCCGCCACCAGCAGGTCCACAACCTCGTCCTGTCCCGCCATGGGCGGGCTCCAGGATTGGTTCACGGAACTGCCGTAGAAGGCGATGGCACCTCCTCCGGATTTGCGCAGGAAGGCCTCCGCCAAGCAGGTGTAGCTTACGAAATTGCCGTTCAGGCAGGCAACGCTGCAGATCACAGGAGTTTTAACCCCATTGCTCAGAGCCGCGACGTCATTCGTGTCGAAACCGGTGGTGGAGATTCCATAGGTCCAGCCATGCCCGCAGTAATTCAGCAAACTGCTGCCGCCATTCAAATAGCTGGCAAGCTGGGCATCGGTGCAAGGCGGATTATTGGGATACACCCTGTCCACGATCGTGTAGCCATAACCAAGCAGGTCATTACGGATATTGTCCATGTGTACCCAGTCATACTCCCCATCGTCGCCGGGGCCCTCGTCCGAAGCAACGCCGGTCGCCCACTGCATCCAGGTCTGGGAAGTGGTATAATCCCTTTCATAAGTGATGACCTTGTTGACCTGGGTGGTCACGTCCGCCGCCGAGGAAGCGGAAAAGCGCCCGATGAAGATATCGGGATAGTTGTCCGTGCCGGAAACCAAGGCAAAAACGGGATCCGCACCGCCGCCGCCGACACTCAGGGTCGGGATCTGGGCCGCGTCGCCCACGAGCTGGACGAATGTGATGGCGGAATCGTTATTGTACATGCTCTGGATATATGACTGCAGAGCGGTCGCCGTTGTCCCCACGCTGCTGAAAGGTATGAAATAGGTGGGCACCCCCTTCTGGCGTTTCCAGGCCATAAAGGGGGCGGTGGCGTCCTCATAAGCGTCGTAATAGATGATCAGGATCTTGCCAAACGTATCGCTTACCGAGGTGTAGCGCGAATCGTCCCAGTTCAGGAAATGGTTCTCGTAAACTCCCATAAACTCCCTGGATATGGCTTCGCGGGATCTGGTCAGAACGTTGACCGTATCCAGGCCTTCCGCGTACACGCGCACCTTGAAGGAAGTATAGGCCCTCAGGGTCCGGGTCACGGGATTATAGGCGAAAGGCACCGTCCTGACCACTATGCCGCGGTAGTCCCTCATGATGTAGGGCTCGGAAAGGGTCGCCGCCGCCGCGGGATAAAACTCGTCTTTCTGATACATGGCATCGAAGGTGAAGGGAACCGTGGCGGGATCGATGTCACGCGTGAGGTCGCCCTTGGAGGGGGCGATGGGAAGCTCGGTCTCCACATACTCCAGATCGAAAACCTCAAGCTGCATCCGCGCCTGGTCGTCGATGATGATGCTTCTGTTCATAACCGGGAGTTCCGGATAGCCGGCATCCAAGAGTTTCCCCTCTTTGCGGAGGGAGACCTGGAACCACTCCTCTCCTTCGATCTCCACCCTGTTTTTTTCATATTCTCCAAGCTGGAATTGGATCACTGTTTCAGTTCCGGTTGACGAGATCACTTCCGCCGCGTTCACTCCAGCCCCGACCACAACCGTTTCCGCGGCAAGGAGGGGGGTGAGCGCTAACAGCAAGATAATAACTGGAACACAACGCATGATAGCTCCTTTGTTGATTTGTGGATAACGCTTGGGCACAATCCCCGCTTGTGATCCGCGGACCGCCCAAAGCAAGATTGAACGATTTCGACGTTGAGGCGCCCGGAACGCTCGGTAGCCGCGGCCTCCTTTGATCAGCTATAAACAGGGGCTTTCCGCCGCGGTACGAATGTCAATGTTCCGTCACCGGTAGATGAAAACACTATTTTTCACCTATCACGCCGTTTCGCCTGACGTCAAGCTAAAAATTTAGCTAATCGCATTATTTCTCATTAATCTGTTGAATTATTTCTACTCAACTTGATTGAACCAGATCCCATGCTGTGATATCACGGGCCAAGTCTGCGGGCTTCGATCCCTCTATTGATGGGGCTCCGGACCGGCGGCTCTTCAGGCCCGCGGGGATAGTGTCCCTTCAGGGGGCAATTTTGATTTTTGCCTATGTTCTGCTTGTTATCCGGCCATGCTTGCTTTATCATATCTGGCAGTAAAACCTTTCAAGGAGTTCCTTATGAAAGCGATGCTTTTGGTTTTGGCCGTGCTGGTCCTGTCGCTGGGCGCCGCGTTTGCCCAAAACGACACGGACTACGAGGTGGAACTGGAGATCACCGAGGCGCCCGCAGCGCCGGTTTCGGTCTATTTCGGCATCTATGTGGAGGACCTGGATTTTTCCCAGGCCCACGAAATCGGCTACAAATACCTTTACGGCATTCTGATCACCGGGGTGGTGGAGGATTCTCCGGCAGACGAGGCGGGCCTGCTGGCCAAAGACATCATGATGGAGATCGACGACAAACCGGTTACCAACCTGGCCGAGTTTGACCGCCTGCGCGCTGAAATGAAGCCGGGCGAGCAGATCAGCATCCGCGTCTGGCGCGGCTCGGAGATCACGGATATCGCCATGGTGCTCCAGCCCCGCCCCGAAGGGCCGCAAACCATCTCCCGCGAGATCCGTAAAGAGATCTTCAGCGGGGAAGGCTCACCCCGGCGCAAAAAAGACCTCGGCTGGGGCGGCGGCAGCTGGGTGCCTTACTGGTTCGTCTTCCAAACCGGCGACGTGAACCAGCTCATCAACCGAATTGGCGACACCGCCATCCATGACAACGATTTCGGGATCAGCCCCATCGACTCGAAAGGGGTCTTCATGAACGGCGGCGCCGGCAAGGGGCACATCGGCAACGGATTCTTCATCGGCGGGCTTGGCGCCGGTTACGAATACAAGGCCCGCGACCCCAACACCGATGCCAGCATCGTCTATGAAGCTTCCTTCGGCGGCGCCACCCTGGACAAGAGGTTCCTCATCGCCCCCGGCTTCGGAGCGTCTCTGGGCGTGATGCTGGGCGCGGGCGGCCATCTGCTCAAATATTCCCAGACCCAGAGCGGCTTCACCTGGCCCGAAACCTTCACGGACAGCAATTTCACCGCCACCCTCCGGCGCGAATACCTGGTGGTGCAGCCCCGCGCCGAGCTGATGCTGCGCCTGGTGGATTGGCTCTCCCTCCGCGCCGAAGTGGGCTACGTTTACGGCCTGCCCACCTATGACGGCTGGAAAGTGGATTCCACCACCGGCGACGATTTCCAGATCGCGGGTTCCCCGGATACCCCCTTCCACGGCCTCAGCTTCAGCGTCGGCCCCTGGATCGGCTTCTGATGCTGGTTTCATGATTCAATTCAGCCCGGCTGCCTGTGGCTCCGGAAATTTTTGCTGAACCCGTACTTAGCCCTCTCTTATACGCCTCTTGTGCGCCTCTCCCTGAGTTCCCGCCTCATAGGGGGGAACTTGGCGGGAGGCAAACAGGAAGCGGATAAGCTGCGGCTGTGGACGAAGCCCGCACGGTTCCGCTCAAGACAGCCGCGCAGCGCCACAAGTCCCTTCATATATGGCGGGCAACAAACTGGCGGGAGCAGAAACAAGCACAGGATTACCTCAAGAAAAGTAAGAACGAGTGGCAGGAATCTGCCTCCAAACAAAAACAGGCGCGGAAATTGGTTGACAAAAATCCACAATCCCTTGCCGATGGACTGATTAAAGCATTTAAGAGGAAAGATGGCCCGCCTGTTCAGCAAGGATTACCATGAGAAATCGGCTTCGTGGTATTTCAACCATGCCGTGATCGCCCTGGACCGGGGCGACCTGCAATACTGGAAATCCATCGACGAAAACGGCCTTTACCATCTGCACTTCGTGGCTGTTCCGGAGCGGCGCCAATTCTTTGCCCCCCAGCTGGACATCGTTTACGACCCCGGCAGCCAGACCGTTCTGAGCCACCACTGCCACGAATGCCGCGACGAGGAGAGCTGCCGCCATTACCTTTCCGTGCTGCGCTATGCCTATCTCTACCTGAAAACGGAGATCTTCGACCAGCCCGCCGTGGAGACCTGCGACGGCAGTGTTCTGCGGGGCAGCGAATACTGGCGGAAAGAGCACGACAGCGCCGTGATCGAGGTGGCGCGGCTTTACGACCCGGAAACGGACAAGGTGCGCTTTTACCACGGCAAATACGGATCCTTGGACCTGCCCCAGCTGCTGCAGATCGAAGCTGGCGTCCGGCCGGAAGGCGTTTCCCGCAAAAAGCTGGAGGAATATCTCTCCCAGATCGAGGTGCTGTCCGACGCCGAACTGGCCTTTTTCCGCTATCTGAGCGCGCACAAGGCCGCCTACAGCGCCAAGGCGAAATTCTGGTCCCTGTATAAAAAAGACCTGGCCCCGGCGCTGGTGCTGATGCAGGATCTGGACGGCAGGCTTCAGGTGCGCGAGACCGGCGAAGCCCTGGTCTTCAATTCCCAGCCCTATCCGCTCAGCCTGCGCGTGGAGCCCGCCGGCAGGAAAAATTTCCGCGTCATCCCGGTGATCCTGGACGAGCTTTCCGTGGTCTATCCCGGCTTTCCCAGCTGGCTCTTTTTCCGCAACGAGGTCCGCCCCGTCTGGCTGCCCCTGGCCAATTCCACCCTGAACCAGCTTTTCAACCAGGACCTGATCCTGAGCGCCAAAGACCTGATCTACTGGCGCACCGTGGTGCACCGCGAACTGCACAAACAGGACATCTATCTGGATTTCGACGCCTCGATCGAACTCCCGACCATCATTTCCGGCGAGCCGCGGATCCGGCTCAAGGTGGAAAAACTGGGCGCCAACGTCTCCCTGGAAGGCAGGCTCAGCTATCCGGCAGTTCATCCCACGGAGGAGGATCAGCGTCTGGAAATTCCCCTTTCCGTAACCAGCTTCGACGCCCCCCTGGTCCGCAGCGATTACAGTTCGGAAGAGGGCGGCGGCAACGCCTGGTTCTATCTGCCGCCGGAGATCTTCAGCCAGGTGGAGCAGCTGATGAACAAGCTGGCCGCGGCCGATCTGAGCCGCCTGGACAGCTATTCCCAGCTGGTTTTCAGCGGCGGGGAAAACCTGGCCCGGCTGCGCCAGAGCCTGTTCGAACTGGAATCCGATGCCCTGGATATCGAGATCGCGCCGGAACTGCGGGGCGAATTCATCCAGAAGATCGGCCTGCAGGTGGAGATCAAAGCCCGCCGCAGCGAAGAGATCGACTGGTTTGAATATGAGATCAGCTACCACCACCGGGATCTGAGTTTCAGCCATGAAGAACTGAGCCGCTTTTTCCGCTCGGAAGAGGATTTTCTGCATACCGCCGACGGCCGCATCCTCTTCATCTCCAATCCGGAGGTTTTCAGCGAAACCGAGCGCCTGCTGCAGCGCAGCGAGAGGATCGCCGACGCCGTTTACCGCTCCCGGCTGGTGAATCTGCCCTATTACCAACGCTATATGCGCGAAAACCCGGCCTTCCGCATGCTGGGCGACGACTGGCTGGCCGCGCTTTCGCGCGATCTCGTGCGGGGACACCTGGAACGCCAGGCTCCGCTTCCGGCCTACCTGCAGACGGTTTTGCGCGGATACCAGAAAGCCGGCATCGCCTGGATCAGGATGCTGCAGCATTACCGCTTGGGCGGGATCCTTGCCGACGAGATGGGCCTGGGTAAAACCATCCAGGCGCTGGCCATGCTCATCGCCGCGCCCGAAGGCAGCCAAAACCTGGTGGTTTGCCCCAAAACCCTGCTCTACAACTGGGCAGCAGAGATCGAGAAATTTCACACCAACATCTCTTACCAGATTGTGGAAGGCGGCAAATCCGAGCGCCTGGAACTGCTTAAAAACCCCAACGTGAAACTCTTCATCATCTCCTACACGGTGGTTTTGAACGACATCGCCGCCCTCAGGGAGAAGGACTTTGAGTGGATCATCCTGGATGAGGCGCAAAATATCAAAAACGTTGGCGCCAAACGCACCTACGCCATCAAAAAACTCCCTTCCCGCCATCGCCTGGCCCTCACCGGCACCCCCGTGGAAAACAACCTCACCGAGCTCTGGTCCATCTACGATTTCCTGATGCCGGGCTATTTGGGCTCCCTCAAACGCTTCAAACAGGAATTCCTGGAAGAGCCGGAATCCGGCGCTGCGAAGCTCAAGCGCGCCGTGGCCCCTTTCCTGCTGCGCCGGGCGAAAAAAGAGGTGCTGCTGGAGCTTCCGGACAAACAGGAACAGGTTTCCTGGTGTAAAATGCATCCGGTGCAGGAAAAGCTTTACCTCCAGATCATCGACACGGTGCAGAAAAAGCTGCTCAACCAGCCCCGGGACAACAACCTCAATTTCGTGCACGTCCTGGCCGCGCTGATGAAGCTGCGCCAGATCTGCAACCATCCGCATCTGGCCAATTCCGACATCCTGCCTGAGCTGGAGGCCTCCGCCAAACTGGAGCAGCTGCTGGAACTGGTTACCGACGCCCTGGACAGCGGCCACAAGATCCTGGTTTTCTCCCAGTTCGTGCAGATGCTGAAGATCATTCGCCGGGTCTTTGACGAACAGGGCCTGCGCTACGCCTACATGGACGGCCACAGCAAAAACCGGATGGACGAGGTCCGCCGCTTCGAAAGCGATCCGGAGCTGAAACTTTTCCTGATCAGCCTCAAGACCGGCGGAACGGGGATCAACCTCACTTCCGCGGATACCGTGATCCTCTACGACCCCTGGTGGAACCCGATGGTGGAAAACCAGGCCGTGGACCGCACCCACCGCATCGGCCAGGTCCGCAAGGTCCAGGTTTTCCGCCTGATCACCAAAGGCAGCGTGGAAGAAAAGATCATGAACCTGCAGCAGCACAAACTCCAGCTTTTTGACGAGGTGGTTTCCGAATCCCAGACCGTGCTGGCCTCCCTCAGCCGGGATGAGATCAGCGCCCTCTTCAGCTACTGACGCCGGTTTTTAACACAGAGACGCTGAGATGGGAAAAGAAAAGGGACTGTCCGCGAATTACAGTCGAGTAGAGGCAGGGGTTAGCCTGCCCCCCTCATCAAACCGTGCATGCGGTTTTCCCGCACACGGCTTCCCGACAAAGTTCGTCGTAGGCATTCACAGTCAGTTGGCGACAGAGTATCT
>Ga0172377_10000308_pt1 | contig 44531 bp, 41 predicted proteins | sample Pumphouse3metaG_FD_119749 | JGI IMG/M metagenome (GOLD analysis project Ga0172377, IMG submission 119749) | Leachate microbial communities from a municipal landfill in Southern Ontario, Canada - Pumphouse #3 metaG | ecosystem: Engineered > Solid waste > Landfill > Unclassified | place: Canada... | reverse complement strand
GCTATGATTTTTTGTATCAGCCCTTTGGCTATGACAATGTCCTTTCTGCCACCATCGAGGAAAATATTCTTTAGTAAAATTGTTCCCATATTAATCGGTTTGATTTTCCAAATTTACGAATTTTTCCGATTCTTCTTGCACAATACCTAAGTAAAGTGTATTTTTGCCGCCCGTTATAAAGATAGTATGTTTGTTTAAACTCATTCTTTAAAAGAAAATGGAAGAAATATCTGAAGAGGGATCTTCGGTCCCTTTAGGTCTTAGATTCAAGACAGGGATTATCTGCAACATCAAACATCCTGCAGACAAATCTGACGTAATTCCTGACGAAGAGGCTGAATTCGACAACCTCTCCACTGTACAGGCAATTCAACAATCATTAAAGAAGTTCGGGGTAGAGTCTGTCATTATAGAGGCAGATGCTGATTTGAGCGAGAACATCCGCAAAAGCGGTGTCAAGCTTGCGTTCAACATTGCTGAAGGCCGTCACGGAAGAGACAGAGAAGCTCAGGTCCCGGCGGTACTTGAGATGCTCGGCATCCCTTTCACAGGTTCTGACGCGGCCGCCCTGTCCGTCTCTCTGGACAAGGCGATGTGCAAGCGTCTTGCCGCTTCTTACGGTGTCCGCACGGCGGCCTACGCTTTAGTGACTCCGAAGAAGAATGCGAAACTGCCCAAACTGAATTATCCGGTCATAGTGAAACCTGATGCTGAAGGTTCTGGAAAAGGGATTTCCGAGAAATGTGTGGCCGAGACTCCGGAAGAGCTTAAGTGTGTTCTTGGAAATGAGCTTTCAGCCTATCACGAAGATGTCCTCATCGAGGAATATCTTCCCGGCAGAGAGTTTACTGTCGGACTCTTGGGAAACGGCGCTTCTGTCAAAGTAATGCCTCCGATGGAGGTGATTTTCAGAGGCAACACCCAAAGAGACTACAAGGTGTACAGTTACAAAATCAAATGCGACTACACCAACTTCATAGATTACAAGTGTCCCGCGGACATTGATGCCGCGGCTCTAAAGGAGATGACAAAAGCGTCCAAAAGCGTTTTCAACGCACTCGGTTGTCAGGATTTGTCGAGAATCGATTTCAGAATGGATGCCCAAGGACATCCTTGTTTCCTTGAAATCAATCCGTTGCCGGGGCTTGCTCCTGTGTACAGCGATTTCCCGATGATCGCACAGGCTTGTGGTCTTGATTATGATCATCTAATCTTAAAAATTTATCTAACTGCAGTCAGACGTCTTCAAAAGCAGAAGTAAAATGACCAGAACAGAAGAACTCGAGGCCAGGTATCCACAGTGGAACAGTTGGATCTGGCAGATTAAGCACAGAATTACTAATGTCGAGTCGCTTTCTAAGTTGTTTCCGATTTCCGAACAGGAAAAATCGGACATTCAGGAGTGTCTCAAATCTTTCAGAATGGGGATTACCCCCTATTATCTATCGCTTATCAATCCTGAGGATCCGAATGATCCAATCAAACAGCAGTGCATTCCATCCATTCAGGAGACCTATCCTTGCTCCAACGATCTCACGGACCCGCTCAACGAGGACGGAGACAGCCCGGTGCCGCACATTGTGCATCGTTATCCGGACAGAGTGCTCTTTTTGGTGACGTTGAGGTGTTCTATGTATTGCCGTCACTGCACCAGAAGGAGGCTTGTGGGTGAGGAGGACACCGTCATCACGGAGGCCGCTTTGAAGACTGCTCTGGATTACATCCGCAAGCACACCGAGATTAGGGACGTGCTGATCTCCGGAGGCGATCCTCTTACTATGTCAACTGAAAAGTTGGAGCATATAATCAAGGGTATCAGAGATATCCCTCACGTAGATGTTGTGCGGATAGGGACGAGGGTGCCTGTGGTTATGCCTATGAGGATTGACGACGAGTTGCTGAATATGCTGAAGAAGTACCATCCCATCTGGATAAACACTCATTTCAATCACCCGAACGAAGTCACACCGGAGTCCTCAAGAGCTTGTCAGGCGATTGCGGACGCAGGAATCCCTCTTGGCAACCAGACTGTGTTGCTGAAAGGGGTAAATGACAATTCAGAGGTAATGAAAGACTTGATGTACAAGCTGATACGAAACCGTGTCAGGCCGTACTATCTCTATCAGTGCGATTTGTCGAGGGGAATTTCACATTTCAGGACCCCCGTTGAGACCGGAATCAGGATAATTCACGATCTTCAGGGATTCATATCCGGATTCGCTGTGCCGAAATTCGTTATAGACGCTCCGGGCGGAGGCGGCAAAGTGCCTATATGCTACAATTACGTGAAAGAGCACAATTCCAAGGAATATGTCCTTGAGAACTTCGAGGGCAAGACTTATCGTTATCCTGAGCCGCAGCCGGAAGAAAAGAAGGACTAAAGTTCCTCGAACTTAACGTCCGTAAAAGGAGAATTGCCGTCTTGATCCTCAGTTTGCGAAGCGGGGGCTTGAGACGGTTCTTCGTTGATTGGGACACTCTGAGAATCGGCTTGTTCATGATTCTCGGAAGAAATTGAGGTATCTTGTGTCATTGCGTCCTCGGAAGGCGCGGGAGTGTTGTCGAAACACTTCGTTCTGATGTAACTGATCACGTCCGTGAGACCGTCGCCGAACTTGTCGAAATCTTCTTTGTAAAGGAAAATCTTGTGTTTGTCATAAGTGAAAGTGCCGTCCTTTTCCTGTCTGCGCTTGCTTTCAGTTATGGTGATGTAATAGTCGTCATTTCCTCTTGTGGATTTGACGTCAAAAAAATAAGTACGTTTTCCCGCCCTTACAGGCTTTGAATAAACATCCTCAGACATCCGCTCGCTTGTGTGAGCCTGATCTAAATCCTCACTGTACATAATTCTTTTTTTAAGTAAATACTTTCACAAAAATAGGAAAAATTCTGATTTCTAGTGTTATCTTTGTAGAAATTTGTTTGAAATTATGCTAAATCGAAGAATCCTCAGAATAAAGGCCTTTAAAGTGTTATACAGCTATTCGTTGAATTCGTCAATGTCTTTGCAGGAAGCGGAGTCTCAATTGCAAATCTCTTGCGAGGCGGTCAGGGACTTGTACCTGTTTATGCTCGGAGTGATTTCCCCTCTGGCGAAAGAGGCTTCCAAGAGGATAGAGGCCGCAAAAACCAAATTCAATCCCACTCAGGAGGACCTCAATCCCAATAGAAAATTCGCCGATAACGCTTTGGCCGTGTATTTTGAGAATGATCCTGATTTCAAGAAACTTACTTCAAGGAAGAATCTGTCTTGGGAGCAGTATGACGCTTTCGTGAGCAAATTGTACGACAGCATACTGACCAAGGACTACTTCAAGAAATATATGTCGGGCGAAACCTCTTCCATTGGCGAGGATGTCAAGCTGTTCATCAAAATCTATGAGGAGGAATTCGTGGACAATGCCAGTATGGATGACATACTGGAGGATATGTCCATTTATTGGAATGATGATTTGGCTTATGCTCTGACGATCTGCTGCCGTTCGCTCGAAAAACTGGTGAAGGAAAAGAGCTGGAACCTGCCTCCTCTGTATATGAGCGAAATTCTCAAGCTGAAGGATCCAAATGTAGACAGCGACAAAGTCTTCGTGACTAAACTGATGAGAGCAGCGTTCACTGGATTCGAGAAGTATTCGACAATGGTTTCCGAGTCAGTCACCAAATGGGACAGAGATCGGCTTTTCTCCACGGACCTTGTGTTGATAGCGTTGGGCCTTGCGGAAGCCAAAACTTTCTCGGAGATTCCCGTTAAGGTCACAATCAACGAGTATGTCGAGATCTCAAAGTACTACAGCACACCTAAGAGCAGCTCTTTCGTTAATGGTCTCCTCGACAAGTTGATTCAGGCGATGGTCGAAAGCGGGGATGTGGTGAAATCGGGCAAAGGTCTGTTGTAGGTAATTAGGGAGATTTGTTATATTTTTACAGTATAAGTTTTAGAAACATTTTATTATTCCTATTTCATTATGAATTATCTTTATTTGTTTTTACAGGCAGCCGCTCCTGCCGCGGCTCCGGCCAAACAAGGCGGTGGACAGATGGGCTTTTGGATTATGATAATCCTCATCTTTGTGGTTATGTGGTTCTTTATGATCAGACCTCAGAGAAAGCAGCAGAAAGAGCTTGAAAAATTCCGTTCAGGACTGAAAAGAGGAGATAAGGTAGTCACTGTCGGAGGAATATTCGGTACCATTGACGAAATCAAGGACGGTGAGAAATCCGTTCTCATCAGAGTTGACGGCGATGTCAAACTGAGAGTGGACAAAAATTCACTGGTTAAGGATTATTCTGACGCAAATCAGCAGTAGTCAGTCTTTTTAATCCGGTTCTTATGCTGAGAGATTACATTCATAAGGTACTGGACAAACTTAACGTCAACAGGAGAGATGTGATTGTGTTCGCTTTGTCTCTCTTGTTGGCTTTCAGTATCTGGCTTATTCACAATCTCACCCTTTCCTATTCGGATTTGGTGAGCGTTGCTGTTGTCGCTCAAAGCGATTTGGAGGGACATTCCGACAAATCATCCAATGCGTGTACGATTGTGGCCAGATGCCGAACGACAGGATTCAATCTGATAAGGCTTCACAATTTCAGCGACAAAAAGGCCGAGACCGTGTTTTTCTCCGGTAAAGATCTGCATCACGTAAAAGGAGAGGAGTTCTCAATCTCATCAGAAGAATTGAGCAACTATCTCAACGACATATTCGGTGACGGAATCCGACTTGAGTCTTTCACAGCGAAATCCTTCACTTTTCGTTTTCCTTACGAGAATCACAAAAAAGTCCCTGTTCAGGCGATGGAGGTGCTTTCTTTCAGACCACAGTATATGGCTTTGGGCAAAATGAAGCTTGACCCCGACTCAGTGACGATCTACGGCGAGCCTTATCATCTGGATCAGATTGACAGAGTGAACACTGAGACTCTTGACTTGTCAGATCTTCATTCCAGTTCTCACGGAATAGTGAAAATCGCAAAGATGACAGGCGTCAGGTTTTCTCATTTGGAAGTGAACTACTCCCTTGAGGTTTCAAGATATGTGGAAATGCGGGAATCGCTCCCCGTAAGTGTTTTGAATGTCCCTTATGGCAAGTCATTGTCTGTCTATCCCTCTAAGGCTGAAATCATTATGAGATGTGCCTTTCCGGTTACATCCAATCCTGCGGGAAAGGTTAGGGTGTATGTGGATTACAATGATTTCATAAAATCAATCAACGGCAGGTGCACGCCTAAGACGAACAGACTTCCTGAAGGGGTGATTTCTTGCCAGATAAGTCCTCAGGTGTTCGATTGTGTGGAGAACGGCCGATGAAAACAGTTATTGTGACTGGCGGGATTGGAAGCGGAAAGTCCACCCTCTGTTCTTATCTTCAGTCTGAAGGTGTTTGGGTCTATGATTCAGACAGCAGGACGAAACTGCTCTATGATTCTGATCCTCATTTGCTTGATTCTGTGGAAACTGCCTTGGGAAGGTCGTTCAGGACTTGTGTCGGTACTTTAGACAGACGTTCGCTTGCAGAGGTGGTGTTCAATGATTCTGATGCTCTACGCAGACTTGAGATGATAGTGCATCCCAAAGTTTTGGAGGACTTTCTTAAGTGGAAGTCTACACGTGAAGTAGAGGGAGAAGCCTGGTGCGGTCTCGGCGATGTCCCTTTTGTCGTGATGGAATCGGCAATTGCTTTGGAGAAGCCGGAGTTTCTCGCGATTGCGGACAAAGTTGTGGAAGTCATCGCTCCTGAAGCTGTCCGTCTTGAAAGGGCAATGCTAAGAGACTCATCAAGTTGCGAGAGAGTTAAGGAAAGGATGCTTTCGCAGCGTCTTTCGAGTGAAGGTCACAAGAAAGCGTGTGTCGATGCTGTTATTGAGAATACAGGTGATATAAATGACCTCAAGAAGGCGGCTGACCTTTGTTTTGCTGCTCTATGGTCGTAAAATTTTTTTATCTTTGTAAAAATTTTTAATGATGAAAACAGATCTTACAAGAATTTTATCGGTTTCAGGACAGCACGGACTGTTCAGTTATATAGCCCAGGCCAGAAACGGGGCCATCGTTGAATCTTTGGCCACCAAGGAGCGCTCTTGCTATAGCATTAACAGCAAGATGACGACTCTTGCGGACATCTCCATTTACACTACCGAGGGGGAGCTAAAGCTTCAAGAGGTGTTTCTGAAATTGAAGGAAGTGCTCGCTGACGCGGAAGCCCCTTCGCCAAAGTCCAAACCTGAGGAGATTAAGGCACTTTTCAAAAAAGCCATTCCTGACTATGATGAGGATCGTTTTTACGTTTCCCATATGAAAAAGGTTCTCGAATGGTACAATCAGATCAAACAGTACGCTTCCTTCGAGTTCGCCTCTACAGAGGAAGTTGAGAAAGAAGAGATTGCCGCCGAAGATGCCGAGGATGCGGCTGAGGACAAGGTAGATCCGGCTAATTCCTAATTTTCATCCAATGTCACAACGTCCGAGGACATTGAAGGTGGTGACTCTGGGCTGTTCGAAGAATCTCGTTGACACGCAGCATCTTCTTGCTCAGTTGCAAGGGTATTTTGTGCTTCAGGATGAAGAATATGAGGGGAATTCCGATTATCTTCTTCTGAACACATGCGGTTTTATAGGGGATGCTAAGGAGGAGTCCGTCAATGCGGTGCTTCATGCCGTGGAAAGGAAAAGCTTGGGAGAGGTAGGTAAAGTGATTGTCTTCGGATGCCTTTCGCAGAGGTATATCTCTCAGATGCCGTCACTGATTCCTGAAGTGGACGCTTGGTTCGGGGCTCGCGATTTGGCTCCTCTGATTAGTTTTCTTGGAGTTACGCCTGACAGTCGGCTTGAATCGAGCCGGTTCCTTCCCGATGGCCGTCATTCCTATGCCTTTCTGAAAATCTCTGAAGGATGTGACAGAAGATGTTCTTATTGTGCGATTCCTTTTATCAGAGGCGCGCACAAATCAGTTCCTATCGAGACACTTGTCAAAGAAGCGGAGTCTCTCGTAGCTTCAGGAGTCAGGGAACTGGTGATAATCGCCCAGGACACTACTTATTACGGCATCGACCTGTATCACAAGAGGGCTTTGGCCGATTTGCTGAAAGAGCTTTCGAAAATTGACGGACTGGAGTGGATGCGAATCCATTATTCCTATCCTGCCGATTTTCCTGATGACGTTCTGGAGCAAATGGCGGACAATCCGAAGGTTTGCAGATATATGGACATCCCTTTGCAGCACATTTCAGACAAAGTGCTTGATATGATGCACAGAAATGTGAACGGGGAATGGACAAGAAATCTCATCCGCAAGATGAGAGAGAAGGTGCCGGGAGTCGTGCTGAGGACCACTATGATTGTCGGGCACCCGGGAGAGGGGAGAAAAGAGTTTGAGGAATTGCTTTCTTTCGTTAGGGAGGCCCGTTTCGAGAGGCTTGGGGCGTTCAAGTATTCAGAAGAGGAAGGTACTTTCGATGCCGGGCATTTCAAGGACGAGGTGTCTGAGAAGACCAAGCAGGAAAGGCTTGACGAATTGATGAGCCTTCAGAATGGAATATCATTTGCTTACAATCAATCCCGTGTCGGAACCGTCGAGAAAGTGATAGTCGATGATTTTGCAGACGGCAGTTTTGTCTGCCGGAGCGAATTTGAAAGTCCTGACGTCGATGGGGAGATCAGGGTGAAATATGATAATGTCAAGATGGACGGCCGCTTGCCGGAAGCTTTCGTTGGGAAATTCCTGAAGGTCAGGATCACTGCTGCGGAGGATTACGATTTGGTGGCAGAAGTCTTGTAGAATACTTAATGATATGCGTAAAAACACTTTAGTGACAGTGATGCCGGCTCTTTTGCTCGCATTCTCGCTGCTTGCAGAGTCTTGCGCTCCGCAGGCTTTTACGATGAACATCGATATGCGCCATCCTTCCGAATCCGGATTGGATTTGAGCAACAAAAGTATGGCTGTCGTCTATCTGGACGGCGGGAATGCCGCTGATTCTTCTTTCAATTACTCGCTCTCGGAGGGCTTTGCCAGAAAGTTGGAGTCAGACTATTTTAACGGCGCTCAGGTTATCGATCTTTACAGGATGCCTAAGAGTCCTTCCGGGGATTACACTCAGAAAGACACTCTTCTGAATCTGATTATGGATTCCGGGGATGACGTGGTGTTCCTGTTCGATGCTCCGGTCTTCGGAAATGTCAAGGTTATGAGTCCGTCAAAGGTTATGACTACGCCTCTTTCAAAGGATTCCGCTTATGTCTCATCTTCGAGCGTGCCTTTCGAGACTAATCTGTACGTTTATGACTCAATGAACAAAAAGGACTCCGTGCTGACATTCAACGGAAAATACGTTATCCGTCCTATGGTCTACAGTGACGGCACCCTTTCATCGGTCGATTTGCAGAATCGCGTTTGGAAAGACATCGGAACAACAGCCCAACTCGCCGGGGGAAAGGCAGCTTCTTCCTTCGTGTCTACTTGGCAATCTGAGAACTACACCATCATCTACTATGACGGTCTGAGTTCGGCTTGGACGGATGCCGCAGAGTTCGCCAATGATTACAAGTGGGACAAGGCTATAGCGAAATGGATGACTCTCGTTTCGGTCAAGAACAGCACTCAGCGCTCCTGCGCGGAGTACAATATAGCATTAGGCTGCTATATGCTCGGGCAATACGCTCTTGCTAATCAGTGGCTTGACAGTTCGGACAAGGATTGCCCAATCTCGCTTTCATCATCGCTCAGAAGAAAGATTATCGAAAGGACGAAATAAAGGTTTCCAAATACTTGTGTGTCTGAAGGCTCAATTGCCATTTAGGGTGAGCGAGGACATATTCAGTTGTCTCTTTCGTGTTCTGACAGGAGCAAGGCTGAAGGTAATGACAAGAGGCCGGGAATGATTCCCATTCAGAGACGTCTTCCCCCTGATAGACAAGTTTTAGCTCATCCGCTTCTTTCAATGCAATATGCTCGGTTTTTGGGCTTACTGTTATCCAGTCGATGCCTGCCGGCAGGTCTGTGGTCCCGTTGGTCTCGATGTGTATCTTGTAACCATTTTCGTGCAATGCGGCTATAAGTTTCTCACTGATCTGCAGTGAAGGCTCTCCTCCGGTAAGACAGACCCTGTGGCATTCTCCTCCGATTTTCCTTGCCTCGTTGATGATTTCCCCGACGGACAATTCAATATGTTTTGAATGGTCGGTGTCGCAGAAAGAACATTTGAGATTGCAGCCGCTGAAACGGATGAACACCATCGGCGTCCCGGTCCATCTCCCTTCGCCTTGAAGCGAGTAGAAAATCTCGTTAATCCTCATCTTTTTCGTAGGCGGCCATATTGTTCTCCGATTCCCAGACCTCTACTTTGTGGCAGTTGTCAATGCTGTCGCAGACCCATTTGGCTATGTTTTCGGCCGTGGGGTTGAAAGGGAGGACTTTGTTCAGATTCTGATGGTCTATTTTGGAGTTGATCTTCTCTTTGATTTTGGTGAAATCCGTGACCATCCCGTCTGCGTTGAGTGTCTTAGACTTGCAGTACAATTTGATGATCCAGTTGTGTCCGTGAAGTTCCTCGCATTTGCTTTCGTAAGAAAGGGAGAGAGCGTGAGCGGCCGAGATTTCTATCCTTTTTGTGACGTAATACATTTGTTCTTTATTTTTCGTAATCCGTAGTGTCGAATCCTTCGAGAGCCTCTTTTCGCTCGACGCAAGTACCGCAGACACCGCAGTGTCTCTCTCCGCCTTTGTAGCAGGAGTAGGTTTTGGAGTAGTCAATGCCCAATGTCTTGCCGATCATAGCGATTTCTCTTTTGGTTATCTTACAGTAGGGGGAGAGAATTTTGATTCCTGCGAAAGTGCCTTCTACTGCCGCCTTGCTCATGGAATTGATGAATTCAGGTCGGCAGTCGGGGTAGATGGTGTGGTCCCCTGCGTGATTGGCTATAAGCACCGCATCCAGACCGTGACTTTCTGCAAGCCCGACGGCGATTGCGAGCATAATCCCGTTCCTGAAAGGCACGACTGTGCTTTTCATATTGTCGGCATCATAGCGGCCTTCCGGCACGTCTTCGCCGCCTTTGAGAATGCTGCTCTTGAAATATTTTCCGATAAAGTCAAGCGGCAGGATTAAATGTTTTATGCCCAATGCTCTACAGTTTTCCTCCGCACACTTTGTCTGCATCTCGTCCTGTCTTGCCCCGTAAGTGAAAGTGACTGCGAGGCCTATCGAGTCTTTCAACTCGTATAGAAGCGTCGTGCTGTCCATACCTCCTGAGTAAATCAAAATTGCCTTCATATCATTTTATTTATCCTGCAAATTTAGTAAAAATGAAAGACATTTCAGCAATCTCCGCCTTTAAGGTATATACCACAGGATATATCCGTTATCCAAAAGAAGGTGACAGGCATCACATAATCAGCCCGTGTTAATAATTAATGTAAATTCTTTGCGATAGCGTTTCATTTTGAAGAAAAAAAGGTATATTTGTGTTTTGAAATGAAATTTGTTTGTTTCGTTCACGATTAATATATTGAAACTATGGCGACTGATATGAAAAGTAATGAATTTGACGTCATTATAATCGGCGGCGGTATTACCGGGGCCGGAACAGCGAGAGACTGCTCTCTGAGAGGCCTGAGTGTCCTTCTCATCGAAAGAAATGACATTGCTACCGGTGCCACGGGGCGAAATCACGGCCTTCTTCATAGTGGAGCCAGATATGCCGTGACAGACAAGGAGTCAGCGACTGAGTGCATCAAGGAGAATATGATTCTTAAAAAAATCGCCCGTCACTGCGTCGATGACACATCCGGTTTTTTTATCACTCTGCCCGAAGACGACATAGACTATCAGTCGAAATTCGTGAAATCCTGTACTGAAGCGGGCATCAATGCCGAAATCGTGGACCCGAAAGAGGCCATAGCCATTGAGCCGGCCATTAATCCAACGATTATCGGAGCAGTCAGAGTCCCTGACGGTTCTGTGGATCCTTTCAGACTTTCACTTTCCAACGTTGTGGATGCGAAAGCTCACGGAGCTAAAATCCTGATTTACACTGAAGTAATTTCTTTCATAAAAGAAGGGGACGAAATCAAGGGAGTCAAAGTTGTTGATCACGCAACCGGCAAGACTGCGGATTATTATGCTCCGGTGACCGTGAATGCTTGCGGAATCTGGGGACATCATATTGCTGAACTCGCAGGAGTCAGAATTGGAATGTATCCTGCGAAAGGCGCGCTTCTCATCTTCGCTCACAGAGTGAACAATGTCGTGATCAATCGTTGCAGGAAGCCGGCAAATGCGGATATTCTTGTCCCGGGAGACACGGTTTGCGTGATAGGGACCACTTCCACTCACGTGCCTTTCGAGGAATGCGACGATATGAGGGTCACCCCTGACGAGGTGGATCTACTGATGAGCGAAGGGGCTAAGCTCGCTCCGGTTCTCGCAAGCACGCGTATTCTCAGAGCATACGCAGGAGTCCGCCCTTTGGTCTCGGCTGATGACGATCCTACAGGAAGAAACATCAGCAGAGGAATCGTTCTTATGGATCACGAGAAGAGGGACGGACTTAAAGGCTTCGTTTCCATAACCGGTGGCAAGTTGATGACATTCAGACTTATGAGCGAGATGGCCACAGATTTAGTGTGCCAAAAACTTCACTCAGATAAGAAATGCGTCACAGCCACGACTCCGCTGCCAGGATCGGAAAGCGGGAATCTTGAGGAAATCTCCAAAAAATTTTGGTCCAATCCGACCACTTCTCAGAAAGCGGCTGTCGGAAGACTCGGAAGCCAGGCTAAGAAGTTGCCTTTCTCGGACAGATACGACCAGAGTCTGGTTTGCGAATGCGAGGAAGTCTCGGCGGGTGAGGTGAGCGAGGCCATCGACAAGTTGGACGTGCATAATCTCGTTGATCTGAGGCGTCGTACCAGAGTGGGGATGGGCACGTGTCAAGGTGAGCTTTGTGCCTGCAGAGCCGCCGGAATGCTGTCTAATGCCAACGGATGTGCGGAAAAGAGCAAAGAAGACCTTAAGGCCTTCCTCAATGAACGCTGGAAAGGGATGTTTCCTATAGGTTGGGGAGAAACTTTGAGAGAAAGCGCGTACACTCAATGGGTTTACAGCAGTGTCTTCGGTATGGATGAAACAAAACAAGATTAGATATGAGATTTGACTGTGTGATAATAGGCGGAGGGCTTTCCGGACTTGTGTGCGGAATCTCTCTTCAGAAAGCGGGCAAGAAGTGCGCTATCGTGTCGGCCGGACAGAATTCACTCAATTTTTCTTCTGGAACCGTGGGGCTGTTGTCGAGGCTCTCTGACGGGACTCCTGTCGACAAGCCTCTGGAGGCCTTGTCTCAACTCGGTGAAGGACATCCTTACCGTAAAATAGGAATTGAGAAACTCAGAGGATACGCCGAGGGCATCAAGTCTTTTTTCGCTGAATGCGGAGTGAGTCTGAGCGGTGATGTCGAGACTAACGGCTTCTATCTGACCGCAGTCGGCAATTACAAGCGAGCCGCTCTTGCTATGGACGGGATTACTCTTCTTAAAGACAAGAATCAAAAAATAGGAGACAACGTCTTGGTGGTCAATATGGAAGGCTATCTGGACTTTAACACTCAGTTCATTGCGTCAGGTTTGGAGAGAAACGGCTCCAAATGCAGGATCGAGACGGTTAACCTTGACTCTCTGGAAAGAATCAGGAAGAGTCCCACGGAAATGAGGGCATTGAACATTGCAAGAGTTCTTGACTCTGAAAAGGTGAGAGAACAGTTGATCGATTCCGTCAAAGCTATCTTGAAGGATGAGGATTGCGTTGTTATGCCGGCTGTTTGCGGCTTAGACCGTGAGGGTGTCGACAAACTGATTTCAGAAGCGATAGGCAGGAAGGTCTATTTCATCGGAACTATGCCGCCCACAATTCCCGGGATGCGTGCTCAGATGTCTCTCAAAAGTTCTTTCGTCTCGGCCGGAGGCACGTTTATGATGGGCGATCAGGTGCTTAGAGGCGAATTGAAGGGAGACAGAATCATAAGTGTTGTCACAGCTAATCTCGGTGATGTCAATCTTGAAGCCGACAATTTCGTGCTCGCCACGGGGAGCTATTTCGCAAGAGGACTTTCCTCTTCACCGGAGGGCATAAATGAGCCGGTTTTCGGACTTGACACTGATTGCAGTTCCGATAGGAATGACTGGTACGACCCTCAATTCTTCAACAAGCAGAACTATCTCGGTTACGGAGTGGTGACTGACGATTCTTTCAAAGCGGTAAAGAACGGCCACACTCTTGACAACCTTTACGTGACCGGTTCCATTCTCTCGGGAATGAACGCTTTGTATGAGGGTTGCGGGGCCGGAGTCGCCATCTTCTCGGCAATGAAAGCGGCTGAATCAATTTTAGGAGAATAAGATTATGAATATGCAAGATAGAAACGAAAGCGAGAACAATTTCGAACAGTGCATCAAGTGCACGATATGCACAGCTTATTGCCCTGTGGTTCCTGTCAATCCGGATTATCCGGGTCCAAAGCAGGCGGGACCGGACGGAGAACGTCTCAGGTTGAAGAACAATTACTTTTTCGATGAGGCGCTGAAGAGTTGTCTCAACTGCAAACGTTGTGATGTGTCTTGCCCTTCCGGAGTCAAAATTTCGGACATAATCCAGTCGGCCAGAAAGAATTATGGAAAGAAGACACCGAAATTGAGAGATATGATGCTTGCAAGCACGGATTTCGTGGGCACTCTGGCAAGGCCGTTCGCTCCGATTGTCAATTTCACTGTATCTTCTAAACCGGTCAAGCTTTTGCTTGACGGCGTTATGGGGATAGACCACCGTTGCGTTTTTCCTAAGTATTCCGGGCAGTCGTTTGAAAGCTGGTTCAGAAAAGAGGCTATGCCTTCACAGTCTTCATTCTCCAGACAGATTTCTTATTTCCACGGCTGTTACGTGAATTACAATTTTCCTCAGCAGGGTAAGGATTTCGTGAAAGTGATGAATGCTCTCGGATTCGGAGTCAATCTTCTTGACAGCGAGGTGTGCTGCGGCGTTGCGATGATTTCAAACGGGATGTACGGGACTGCGAGAAAGCACGCCAAAAAGAACTTGGATGCTCTCGTGAAAGCGAGGGATAAAGGTCATCAGATCATCACCACTTCAACCACCTGCACATTGACTATGAGAGATGAGTATCCGGATTTGCTGAAGATGGACAATTCTTCGGTGAGAGACCATATTATTTTCTTCACCAAGTTCATTTATGCTCTCGTTGAGAAGGGGGAGATCAAATTGGTCTTCAAGAATAATTACAAGGCGAAGATCGCCTATCACGTCCCCTGTCACATGGAAAAGCTTGGCTGGGGAGTGTTCACGGCCGCTTTGCTGCAGATGATTCCGGGTGTTGATTTTACGGTTCTGGACAGCAACTGCTGCGGAATAGCCGGGACTTACGGATTCAAAAAGGAAAATTACAAAGTCTCGCAGGCAATAGGAAAGCCGTTGTTCAATCAGATACGTTCCATCAATCCTGATTTCGTGGCCAGCGATTGCGAGACCTGCAAATGGCAGATTGAAATGTCCACCGACTACAAAGTGAAGAATCCTATCGCCATTCTTGCCGAGGCGCTCGACCTTGAGGCCACTTCATTGGCGAACAAACGCTAATTCCCGAACCTGTTGAAAAAAGAGCCGCAACGAAAGTAATCGTCGCGACTCTTTTTGATTAAAGGCGGGGCCGTAAGCCGGTTTCTGTTTTTGAATCTGCCATTTATCTACGCAACCTACCCCCTGGCATCGGGCGGGCAGCCCTCGTTTGCCAGTATATTTGGTTTTGCAGACCCTGATTCCGTACCCGTACGGCATCGCTGACGCACGTCGTGAGCTCTTAACTCGCGTTTTCACCATTTCCTGTTAACAGGTTGTTATTTTCTGTTACGGATTCCATAAGATTACTCCCATCTGCGCTTTCCGCAGCAGGGCGCCCTTTCCTGTCCGGACTTTCCTCACGGTCCCGAAGAACCGCGCGGCAGATCGTCCCGCCTTTTTGCCTTAAAACCTTATATCCTTGAAAAGTGTTGCAAAGATAACCAAAAGAATTTCGGAAATAACTTTTTTTGCCTAAATTTGTACCCCTGTTAAAACAAAGTTAAATGAACACGAAATACGTATTTGTAACAGGAGGGGTTGCCTCATCATTGGGCAAGGGTATAATCGCCGCGTCTTTGGCGAAACTTCTTCAGGCGAGAGGCCTGAGAGTGACTATTCAAAAATTCGATCCTTACATCAACATTGATCCGGGAACACTTAATCCTTACGAGCACGGCGAGTGCTATGTTACAGATGACGGTGCCGAGACTGATTTGGATCTCGGGCATTACGAGCGTTTTCTCGGTGTTCATATGTCGAAGGCGAACAATGTTACCACGGGCAAAATCTATTACACTGTTATCAACAAGGAGAGAGAAGGCGCTTATTTGGGCAAAACAGTCCAGATCGTTCCTCACATCACCGATGAGATAAAAAGGAGAATGCTGCTTCTTGGCAAGACCGGCAAGTTCGATGTCATAGTGACCGAGATCGGCGGTACTGTCGGGGATATGGAGTCTCAGCCGTTCCTTGAAGCCATACGTCAGTTGCAATGGGAAATGCCGGACGAGGACATCGCCAGCATCCATCTTACTCTGGTGCCTTATCTGAAGGCCGCCAAAGAATTGAAGACCAAGCCTACGCAGCATTCCGTTCAGGCTCTTCAGCAGGCTGGAGTGTTCCCTGACGTGATTGTGTGCCGTACAGAAAAGGAATTGACTCCGGATATTAGGCGCAAAGTAGCGCTCTTCTGCAACGTCAAGCCCGGACACGTGATTCAGTCCATCGACGCCCCTTCCATCTATCAGGTGCCGTTGAATATGGCTGCCGAGGGATTGGACAAGATGATAATCGAACATTTCGGGATGAAAGATCTTCAGGCTCCTGATTTCACCGTGCTGAAGAAGTTCCTGGACAAATTGTATCACCCTAAATCAGAAATAGATATCGCACTCGTGGGAAAATACGTCGAACTTCAGGATGCGTACAAATCCATCCTCGAGTCGTTCATTCACGCCGGAGCGGAGAACGAATGTAAAGTCAATGTCCACACTTTCCAGAGCGAGCACATAGACAAGGACAACGTCGAGGAGAAGATCGGCAACATGACCGGAGTTCTGGTGGCTCCGGGATTCGGTGAACGAGGACTTGAGGGCAAAGTGCTTGCGATCAAATATGCCCGTGAGCACGACATTCCTTTCTTCGGTATATGTCTCGGTATGCAGATGTGTGTAGTGGAGTTCGCAAGAGATGTTCTCGGTCTGAAAGACGCAGCTTCTACTGAGGTCAATCCGTCCACGACAAATCCTGTTATCGACCTTATGGAAGATCAGAAGAGCACCACAATCAAAGGCGGAACAATGAGACTGGGAGCTTATGATTGCGAATTGAAAGAGGGGTCACTCGCAAGAAAAATATACGGAACCGATGTTATTTCGGAAAGGCATCGCCACAGATATGAGTTCAACAGCGACTATCTTCAGTCTATGGAGCAAGCCGGTCTGAAGGCTACCGGGAAGAATCCGGAGACGGGCCTGGTGGAAATTGTGGAGATACCGACTCATCCTTTCTTCATCGGAGTACAGTTCCATCCGGAATTGAAAAGCACGCCAGAGCATCCTCAGCCGATTTTCGTGGCATTTGTTAAGGCAGCGATGAAGTACAGGGATCAGAAATAACGTGTAAAAATGAAAAAGACGTCAATTCTGCTCGTTTTCTGTTTCGTTTTGTCTCTCGCTCTGACTTCTTGTGCACAGGCGAAGGTCAAAAGGTATTCGGTGCGAGTGGTCAAAGAGTATCCTCACGACGTCGCTTCCTTCACTCAAGGTCTTTTTTTTGTTGACGGAAGTCTCTATGAGAGCACCGGAATGAATGGCGAGTCCACATTTCGCAAGGTTAATCTCAGTGACGGGAAGGCGGAGAGAAAGTTTGATTTTTCCCGGAAATATTTCGTGGAAGGATCGGTTGTGCTTGGTAATTCCCTTTATATTCTGACATGGCAGAACAAAGTTGCATTCGTGTATGATTTCCCTTCTTTGAAATATAGATGTACTGTCTCGTATCCTCGTGAAGGATGGGGGCTTACGACTGACGGGACCAATCTGATTGCAAGTGACGGCTCTTCCTCCTTGTTCTTTATGGACAAGGATTTTAAGACTGTCAGGAATGTGACTGTCAAACTGAACGGGAGGACGATGTCTAATCTGAATGAATTGGAATATGTTGACGGCAAGGTCTATGCGAATGTGTATATGACGGATTTGATTCTGATTATCAACCCTTCGAGCGGCAATGTGGAAGGCACGATTGATTGCACCGGGCTGCTTTCGCCATCCCTTAGGACTGCCGACACTGATGTGCTTAACGGTATTGCTTATGATGGCAAGACCAAAAAACTCTACTTCACGGGCAAATACTGGCCGAGACTGTTTGAGGTGAGTTTAGTGGAAAAATAGTTTTTTTTTGTTTAACAAAGCGGGGGTACGGATTCGGATTATTCCGCGTCTGTTGAGAAAGACCCAAAGAACCTGACACGGTCAATACCGTCGTAGGGAAGGCTTTCAATTATGCGTTCACACGCTACCCTTTGCATATTAATTATTAATTATGCGAAGTTTTTTATTTTTAACGGCAGCCTCTGTGCTGCTTCCATTGACGGCAGGAGCTGTCAACGATGAACACTTAACTGACAAGGTCCAGCATCTGGACAGCGTCGTCATTTCAGCATCAAGAGCCTCAAAATCATCACCGGTTACCTTTACTATGGTCGGGAAAGAAGTGTTGAGGAAGGAGAATCCCATCAATTCTATTCCTATGGCGCTTTCACTTCAGCCTTCCGTTGTCACTTCCAGCGAAGGAGGAACTGGTCTGGGTTACTCCAAAATGACTGTTAGAGGTTCAAAAGGCTCTCAGATCAATGTGACTCTGAACGGAATAACCTTGAATGACGCCGAGTCCCAGGAGGTCTTCTGGGTGAACATTCCGGCATTGTCCAACATATTGAGTTCCATTCAGCTTCAAAGAGGGCTGGGAACTTCTGCCAACGGATCAGGGGCTTTTGGCGCGAGCGTGAATATGAGCACGGCTTCAGTAGATTCAGAGCCTTCTGTCTATTTCGATCTTTCAAGAGGATCGTTCAACACTTTCACATCTTTCGTTTCTGCATCTACGGGACTGACCAAATCCGGCTTTTATGCATCCGGAGCATATTCCCGTAGTTACACTGACGGCTACATCAGGAACGCCAAGGCCAAGGTGCAGTCGGCGTTCGCAACCTTAGGATGGATGAAACTAAACAATTCGCTTAAATTGACTTATCTGATGGGTGACCAGCATACTGGAATCACTTGGATGGGGATCCCTTTGTCAATCTATGGCTCTGACCGAAGGTACAATTCCGCAGGCGGCTACAAAGACTCTTTGGGGAACACTCGTTATTACGACAATCAGACGGACAATTACACTCAGCACCATATCCAGTTAAATTACACTCATCAGTTTGAGTCGAATCTGGTGTGGGGAACTACGGTCAATTACACCAAGGGGGACGGCTATTATGAGGAGTATCATAACGGGGTTTCGCTTGCGGATTACGGTTTTTCTCAAACGGACAAATCCGGGGACCTGATTGTCAGGCAAGAAATGGACAATTATTATCTTGTCCTAAATTCCAATCTCAGTTACACGGGGCGCAATTGCACTCTGACTGGAGGCGCTTTTGTGTCAAGATATGACGGAGATCATTTCGGAAGTGTGCTGTGGAGCGACATTATGGGGGATGCTTACGACTATTCCTCCGATCGGTGGTACCTTAATAACGGTACCAAGGATGAACTTACTTTTTTCGCAAGAGCCGAGTACAGTCCTTTGGACAAGTTGAATTTTTACACTGATCTGCAGTACAGAGGAGTAAAACTGGACATGGAAGGTCCTGACGAGAATCAAGTGGCTATGGATTATGAGAAGACTTGGAATTTCTTTAATCCAAGAGTCGGAGCTACTTTTGATTTTTCCGATTCTCACAAGACTTATTTTTCTGTCGCTTTAGGCCATAGAGAGCCCGGAAGAAGTGATTTGAAGAATAACATCGAGACTGTCCATGAAGAAATAGCGGCAGGTAACACTTCTGCCGAGGTCTCGCTAAAGCCTGAGAGAATGGTCGATGTGGAGCTTGGATATGCTTATTCCACATCCAAATTCTCCGTTACTGCGAATCTCTATATGATGGAGTACAGGGATATGCTTTTGGAGACCGGAAAACTAAGCGACGTGGGCTATGCGATAAAGGAAAACGTGCCTAAGAGTTTCAGAAGGGGAGTTGAGCTGATTGCGGGATGGAAGCCTTTTGATGTCTTGAAGATTGACGCTAACGCGACTTTGAGCCGGAACAAGATCAAGGATTACACGAGTTATGTCAATTACTATGACAATCTGGACAGTTGGACTTATCTCGGACAGAAGAAAACTTACTATGACAAGACAGCAATGCTAATGTCTCCTTCTGTGACGGGCGCTTTTGAAGTTGCCCTCACGCCGTTCAAGAACTTGTTTGCCAATTCTTTGAAGACAACCAAGTTGTCGTTCAGCGGCAAATATGTGGGCAAGCAGTACTGGGACAACACTCAGGATTCGGACAGGATGATTCCTCAGTATTTCACGGCAGGACTTTCACTGACTCACACTTTCAATCTCGGAGGCGGGAAACTCGGTCTCGGAGTGTATGTGAACAATCTTCTCAACAACAAGTACTATGCTGACGCTTGGGTCTACAGGGCCTATTTTGAGAAAGAGGGCGACTATCAGGAGGAAGGGCTGTTCCCCCAGGCTCCTGTCAATGCAATGTTGAGAGTGACCTACGGGTTCTAAAATTCACCTTATCACTAAAATGCTTTGAAGCCCGCATCGCTGCGGGCTTCAATGGTTAGTTAGTAGTGTATTTTACCTAAAAGAAGGTTAATTGATGTTTGGTTAGATCTCCCATTCCGTAACGGGAGTAGAGTGTTTTTTCTCAAAAATGCTTTATCGTTTTAAAAGCAATGGCAAATTTACTCATTTTTTCTTTAAATCAAAGCATTTTTCTTTAAAAACCTTTTTTTTGACCGATTTATGCCAAGAATTCGACAATTATCGGAGTTAATCTTTCAAAAGGTCAGGTCGTCTTTCCTTTGTTCGCTTCAAAGCCTGATCATCCTGCCAAGCGCGGATTGTCTTAGGATTGCCGCTTAGCAGTTCGTCCGGAACCTTCCATCCGTTGAACTCGGCAGGCCTCGTGTAGGCTGGAGGGGAGACCAATCCGTCCTGATAACTGTCGCTCAGTGCGGAAGTCTCATCGGAGAGGGCTCCCGGGATTAGTCTGACTATGGAATCGGTGACCGCGGCTGCGGGAATTTCCCCTCCGCTGAGCACATAGTCCCCGACGGAGATCTCTCTCGTTATGAGATGTTCCCTGATTCTCTCGTCTATGCCTTTGTAGTGGCCGCACAGAAGAATTATGTTCTCATCGAGAGACAGTTCATTGGCTATGCCTTGAGTGAATTGCTCCCCGTCAGGAGACATGTAAATTATCTCGTCATAGTCCCGTTCCGCTTTCAATTCGTTGATCATCTTGAACACCGGCTCGACCATCATCACCATACCGGCGTCACCGCCGTAACAATAGTCGTCCACTGTCTTTCTTGTGCCGATGCCGTGCTTGCGGATGTTGTGAACCCGAATGTCGACCAGACCTTTCTTGATGGCCCGGCCGACAATTGAGTATTTTAAAGGACTGTCCAGAAGTTCAGGAACGACAGATAGAATGTCTATTCTCATTTGTCGAATCTGATTCTGAACAATGAGCCTTGAGTCTGGACGATCAAATCCCCGTCGTACATCGAACTGTCCTCAAGCTCGCTGAACGTCGCTTCTCTCAAATCGAGAACGTTGCGCATTCTTCTGGTGGCAAGGTCCCACACATAGAGATAGGAAGGCTGCTCGGTCTTGCCGAATCCCGTAGGCATGAACAGCATATCGTTTTGAATGAAAAGTCCTTGTCCAATAGGATTATAGTACTTTGCGTAGGTGTCCTCTATGAGATAGGTCTCTATTATGTCCTTGTCTGTGAGAGTTAGAAGCCCGTTCACTCCTTCTTTGATTGAAGGAAGACGGAACTTGATGATTCTGTGATTATTTGCGGCGTTGGTGTTGTCAATCGTGTTGCCGTAGCCGTAAAGGAAATTGTTCTCACGGTCCACTACCCATTGAAGGGCGTATCCGAACAGATGGTTCACATCGTCAAAATTGATGGTCTGAAGCAGTTTGCTGGATTTCATATCGGGGAGAAGCCTTTCAACGAATAGCACGTCTTTCATACCGTTGATAGGCTTTCTGTGACAATGACTTATGTACATTACAGGAGTCGGATCGGACGGCTCGGCGAACTCAACTCCGAAAGACACTACGTTGCAGTGGTTGTTCTTGTTGGCGCTTTCAAGGTCGAACTGGCTTAATTTGACGGCTTTTTTGCCGTCGAAGGAGTAGACGGTAGCAATTCCGGAATTCTGGCAACTAACCATAGTGTTGCCATAGATGTCCATTCCCTGATAAGATTGTCTTTTCTTACCTTCCTCGCCCGGGCGACCCTCAAGAGCGCCGAGGTATTTGGATGTGAAACTGTTGCTTTCCAGGCGAATGCTTTCACCGCCGTAAGCCACAGGCTTTTTGCTGTAGGAATTCTTGCTCTGTCCGAAGCAGACAAATGGGACAAGAATCAGTAATGTGATTAGAGAATTTCTCATTTTCATTAAAATTAGTGGTTGTGAATCAATACATACAAAGATAAGAGTATTTTTTCGCTTTTTATTCATATATTTGCAATTCAAAATAACAAATTAAACTCCATATTATGAGTGAAGAGATTAATCCTGAAGTTAATGACAAAATAATCACTTCAGATGTACCGCAACCGGCTGAGGCAGAGTCTGCCGTGGTTGGGAAAGTGGAACCGGAATCCGTCAAGGAAGCGCCGAATGAAGAACCTGTGGTCGTGAGAAAAGAATCCGAGCCTGAGGTGAATGAGGAGACTGAATCTGAGAAGGAAGAGCCGGAACCCGAAAAAGAAGAGCCGGAACTTGAGAAAGAGGAGACGGAAATTGACCTGTCTGACAAGACGTTAGCCGAGCTTTCGGAGATGTTTCAGCAACTGGCCTCAAGCGAGGACAGAATGAGACGTAACAAAGAGGCCGAGTCCATCAAGTCCGCTTTTTACAAAAGACTGATCAAGGAGAAGGTCGACGCCGGAGGCTCAGTGTCTGCGGAGCCGCCCGCGGGAGATGACAGAGAGAATCCTTTTGATGCGATAGAGAACGGTTTCAAGGCTTATTATAACGCATTCAGAAAAGAACGTGCGGAATTCAACAAGCAGGTTGAGCAGGACAGAGAAGCCAATCTGACCAAGAAACAGGCAGTGATTGACGATTTGAAGGCGCTTCTTGAAAAGCAGGAAGACGTCAATGTCACATTCCCCGCATTCAGAGAGATACAGAACAGATGGAGAGAGATAGGTCCTGTGCCCGTTCAGAATTACAGGGACATCAACGACACCTATCAATTCCACGTCGAGCAGTTCTACGACAAGGTGAAAATCAATCACGATCTCAGGGATTTGGACTTCAAAAAGAATCTTGAGGCGAAACAGGCTTTCTGTGAGGAAGCTGAGAAACTTTCCGAGAACGACAACGTGGTCGCAGCATTCAGGGAACTTCAGAAACTGCACGAACAGTGGAAAGAGTTCGGCCCGGTGGCAAAAGAATTCCGCGATTCGATCTGGGATCGTTTCAAGGCCGCCACGGCAGTCATAAACAAGAAGTATCAGGACTTCTTCGAGACTCAGAAAGAGAAACAGGTTGAGAATCTTGCTGCCAAGACTGTTTTGTGCGAGCAAGCCGAAGTTATAGCAGTAAAAGAGATAGCGTCCTCAAACGACTGGAATGCCAGCACGAAAGAGATAATGGATCTTCAGAAAGCATGGAAAGAAATCGGCTATGCCACCAAGAAAGAGAACCAGAAGATATATGAGCGATTCCGTGCGGCGAGCGACAAATTCTTCGAACGCAAAAGAGAATTCTACGCTTCTTACAAAGACGTGATGGGAGACAATCTTTCCAAGAAAATGTCCATCATCGAGCAGGCTGAGGCATTGAAGGACAGCACCGAGTGGAAAAAGACCACTGACTTGCTGATCAATCTTCAGAAACAGTGGAAGGAAATAGGAGCTGTTCCCCGCAAGAAATCCGAGCAGCTTTGGAAAAGATTCCGCGCTGCTTGCGATGCCTTCTTCAATGAAAGAGACAAGCAGAACAAGCCTGAGAACGATTTCAGGAGCAATCTTGCGGCAAAGCGCTCTTTGATTGATGAAATCAAGGCTTACGCAGGGGACGATTCCGGGGCGATGACAGGTTTCACGCAGAAATGGCAGGCTATCGGTTTCGTGCCTTTCAAAGAGAAGGATGCAATAAACGATGCCTACAAAGAGGCTATGAAAGCGAAATTTCCTTCGTTCTCATTCTCCTCTCAGAGAAGCGCCGGCCCTCAGTCCTCATCTCCGAGAAACGAGAAAGACCGTCTTGTCATCAGATTCAACAAACTGCAGCAAGACATTGACACGTACGAGAACAACATTGGTTTTTTTGAGAAATCAAAGAATGCGGCTCCGCTTATACAGCAGATGACTCAGAGAATTGAGGAGGCCAAGAAAGAGCTGTTGGAGTTGAAAGAACAAATCAGAAAAGCGGAGGAGACCGCGGCTCAAAGCAAATAGGCAGGAATGAACAAAAACACAGTAGTAGGTTTTATTCTTATCGGTGCAATCCTTTTCGGATTCACATGGTATCAGTCAAAACAGTATTCGAAACAACAGAAACTTCAGGCTCAGCAGGATTCAATAGCGAGGGTGGAGGCTGCTAAACAGTTTGCCGCCGATTCTGCGGCCGGACTTGTTGCGGTAGCGGACACCGATTCGGTGGCCGTGTCAGGGGATTCTCTCGGAGATGCTTCGGTGCCTTCAGGAAAAACGAGTTTATACAAGGATCCGCAACTGGATTCCGCTATGAACAAAACGGAGGAATACTATCTTCTCTCCAATGACGTGTTCTCCGTGGCGTTCACTACCAAAGGTGCTCAACCATATTCGGCGCAGATCAAAAAATACAAGAATTACGACAGCACAGATCTTTATGTGTTCAAGCCCGGGATGAGCGAGTTCAGCATAACGCTTTATGCCGGTGAGATCATTAAAACCAAGGATTTTGTGTTTAATCTCACGGAGAAGACTGACACGTCTCTTGTTATGAGGCTGCCGTTCTCAGGCGGAGGATACATTCAACAGAGATATGTGATTCACGAAGGCTCTTATGCGGTTGACAGCGAGCTTTCGTTTGAGAATATGGGGAACATTATCCCTCGCAATGTCTCCACTTTTGACATGGATTGGTCGGTAGTGATTCCAAGGATGGAGAAAGGCTACAAGAACGAGGTTCAATACTCCAAACTTGACTATATGTTCCCGGGGGAAAAGAAGCCTTCGGAAATCGGCAGAGGTAGAAGCGCGGAAAAACGTATCGACTCAAAGTTGTCGTGGTTCGCTTTCCAGCAGCAGTTCTTCTCGGCCATAATGAGGGGCAAGAACGATTTTACTTCAGGACATCTTGCCATCAATTTCTTTCAGGAAGATGACGAAAACAGGAACCTGATGTCTTGCTCCGCTAGTATGCGTTCTGATTTCAAAGCCGGCTCTGACGACATTGTGATGCCGTACGAGTTGTACTTCGGTCCGAATCATTACTCGACGCTCAAGTCTTATGATCAGAAATACGAAAAAATTATCCCTCTGGGCGGCTGGATGGTAGGCTGGTTCACTAAAGGCGTGATCATTCCTACGTTCAATTTTCTTCACAGGTACATCGCTAATTTCGGTCTTATCATTCTTGTAATGACGCTTCTGATTAAGTTGATTGTCTCTCCTTTCACGTTCAAGTCTTACAAATCATCGGCAATGATGCAGGCTATCAAGCCGGAAATCGACAAACTGAACGCCAAGTATCCTAAGCAGGAGGATGCAATGAAGAAACAGCAGGCTACGATGGATCTGTACAAACGGGCTGGGATAAATCCAATGGGCGGATGCCTTCCTATGCTCCTTCAGCTTCCAATTCTTTGGGCAATGTTCAGATTTTTCCCTGCCTCCATCGAGTTGAGACAACAGTCTTTCCTTTGGGCTGAAGACTTGAGTTCGTATGACGCTATCATTGATTTCGGATCGAGGATTCCGCTTCTCGGAGATCACATTTCGCTGTTCTCGCTTTTAATGGCTGTGTCTATGTTCATCTATTCTAAGATGAACTCAAGTCAGATGTCGTCTGATCCTAATATGGCAGGAATGAAGTTTATGAGCATCTGGATGATGCCTGTTATGATGTTCTTCATCTGTAACAGTATGTCCAGCGGTTTGACTTACTACTATCTTCTGTCCAACTTGATTATGATGATCGAGACTTGGGTCATAAGAAGATTCTTCATTAAGCCTGATGCGATTCTCGCCAAGATCAAGGCATCGGAAGGTAAACCCCTGCCGAAGTCGAAGTGGCAGCAGAGAATGGAAGAGGCTCAGAAGATGCAGCAGCAGATGCTTAAGGAACAAGACAAAAAGAGAAGAAGATAATGTCGATAGAGTCGTCATTAAACACTATCAAAAATGAACTGCCATCAACTGTCAAATTGGTGGCAGTTTCCAAATTCCATCCGGTAGAAAAACTGACGGAAGCCTACAATGCGGGACAGAGAGTCTTCGGAGAGAACCGTCCTCAGGAATTCGCCGCCAAGGTCCCTCTTATGCCGTCAGATGTCGAGTGGCATTTTATCGGTCACATACAGACAAACAAACTGAAATTGGTGCTACCGCACGCATTTATGGTCCATTCAATTGACTCTCAGCATCTTCTTGATGCCGTTGAAGATTGGGGGAGGGCTCAAGGAAGGCAGACCCGCGTACTTTTGGAATTGCATCTCGGCTCTGAAGAGACAAAGCACGGTTTTACAGAGAAGGAGATTTCCGACATACTTTCAGATTGGGAAAAGTACCCTGAAGTAGTGTTCTGCGGCCTTATGGGTATGGCTACTAACACTGACGACGCTGAGGTAATCAAGTCGGAATTCGCGCGAATTGCTTCTTTCAAGAATGAGATGAAAGCAAATAACCCTTCCATCAGGAGCTTTACCGAACTGTCAATCGGAATGTCCGATGACTATAGGATCGCTGTGGAGGCGGGTTCAACGATAGTTAGGGTTGGTACGGCCATTTTCGGAAAGAGGGAGTACTGATTATTTCTTCCTTATTTCTCCGATCATAGCTTCAGCCACGGCTTCCGAAGCTCCTCTGTTGCCGAGAGAGACTCTTATCTTGCCGTAATCCTCAATCATATCAGCTCTGTACTTCTTGTCCTCAATGAGTCTGATGATCTCCTCAAGTACATTGTCGGCAGTGAAATAGTACTGAATCAATTCCCTGAAGCACAATTTGTTAAGTATCAGATTGCCCAGACTGATGAATTTGATTTTGATGATCATTCTCGCAATCAGGTAATTGATTTCCGCACCCTTGTAGCCGACGACTTGCGGAGTGCCTATCAAAGCGGCTTCCAGAGATGCGGTGCCTGAGTTGATGGCAGCCGCCAGAGAATTTTTCACAACGGCATAGCTCTGTCCGAACAGAACTTTAACATAGCTTTCTCTTCCGTCCACATATTTTTGATAGTCTTTCATCTGTCTGCCAGGGGCCGCTGCGACGAGAAACAGATAATCAGAGTATGCCGGAATCTTTCTCATTTTGTCCGCAAATTCCATGAAAACCGGCATCATCGTGGCGATTTCCCCGCTTCTTGATCCCGCAAGCAGGGCTATTGAGGGCTTGTCCTCAATCCCGTTTCTGTCAAGAAAAGCCTTTCTCGTTTCATTCATAGCGTCGGAATTGTCGATTGCGTCGATGAGCGGGTTGCCCTTGTAGATGAATTTCACGCCTTTGCTTCTGAAATACGGGATTTCAAATGGAAAAACGATGAACAGACTGTCCACATATTTCTTTATTTTGCTCACTCTTCCCTCTCTTGAAGCCCAGACCTTTGGAGCAATGTAATAGAACGTGCGAATTCCGTGTCTGTGAGAAAATTCAGCTATCTTAAAATTGAAACCGGGGTAGTCGATGAGGATCACGACATCCGGATTCCACTGCAAAATGTCTGTTTTACACCTTCTTATCCTGTTCAAAAAAGAAGTAGCGTGGAAAAGGACTTGAGTGAAGCCGATTATGGCGCCTTTTCTATAGTCCTGAACAAGCCCTTCCCCATAACGATTGTCGTGAAAGACTTTGTCCATCAATTCACCGCCCCAGAAACGTATTTCCGCCTCAGAATCCTTTGCATAAAGACCTTTCATCAAATTTGATCCGTGAAGATCTCCGGAAGCCTCGCCTGCCACGATGTAGTATTTCATATTAGAATGTTTGGTTGAATTGAAGTCGGTTAAGTCTTTGTCTCTCACACTGATCTGTTCTGTCAAGATGCTCGGGGACAATCGAAATGAACCTTTCAGAGAGAATGTGATGGTCGGCCTCAGGAGCGTTATCGGGGGAGTCCACGAATTCTCCGACCATTGAATAGAGAACTTCTGCAGGCTCGCGTTCTGCTATGACCGAGTGAGCTTTCTGGTTGAAGACCTTGAACTCTTTAATCCATTTTCCCATTCCCTGACAGCCGACTTTGATGCCTTTCACGGATTCAGCTGGGATTGCTGGGAAGTTAATATTGTAGAAGATCCCATATCTGTCAGGAAGATTCGACATAAGTTTCAGAAAAATGTCCGGAAAGAATTTCTCTACTGATGAGAAGTCCGCTTCGGGACCATTGTCATCAACGGAAACTCCTATGGCAGGCACACCGTTCAGTGCGGCTTCTTCAGCTGCTCCCAATGTGCCTGAATAGCAAGCAGCGCTCGCGGCATTGGAACCGTGATTGATTCCGCATACGACCACATCGGGATGTGTTTCCTTGAACTGGAAGTTGAATCCGTATTTAATGCAGCTGGCAGGAGTGGCATCCAGGTATGACCAGATGCCGTCAGTCTCTTGAGGCAGTTCTTTGTAAGCCATTGCATTTTGGCCCAGTGACACTGCCATACTCATTCCTGATTGAGGTCTTTTGGGGGCAATGACAGTGACTCTGCCAAATTGGCACATTATTTTTGCCAAAACGTGTATGCCATTAGCTTTGTAAGAGTCGTCATTGGTAATCAATATGTTCATATTCACTTAATTTGATGCAAATATAGGGATAAATCATATTTTTTTGTAATTTTGCACCGCTTTTGCAAGAAGGCAGTGTATAGTTAGTAGAAATTTGTTTAACTTTAATTTTTCAATAAAATGGTAAAACTTGGTATTAACGGATTTGGTCGTATCGGCCGTATGGTTTTCCGTGCCGCTTTTGAGAATTTCTCAAAAGACATCGAGGTTGTGGGTATCAATGATCTTCTTGACCCGGAGTATCTCGCTTATATGCTGAAATATGATTCAGTACACGGAGCATTCAAAGGTGAGATTGCCGTTGAAGGCAGCACTCTTATTGTTAATGGTCACAGAATCCGTCTTACTGCGGAAATGGATCCGGCTAATCTTAAATGGAATGAGGTTAACGCTGACGTTGTCGTTGAGTCAACAGGTCTTTTCCTTACAGATGAGAAAGCTCGCAAGCACATCCAGGCAGGCGCTAAGAAGGTTATTATGTCAGCTCCTTCAAAGGACGACACGCCTATGTTCGTTTACGGTGTCAATGACAAAGAGTACAAAGGTCAGGACATCATCTCCAACGCATCTTGCACAACAAACTGCCTTGCTCCTATTTCTAAAGTCCTCAATGACGCTTTCGGCATCAAGAGAGGTCTTATGACAACAGTTCACGCTGCAACTGCTACACAGAAGACAGTTGACGGTCCTTCAAAGAAAGACTGGAGAGGCGGACGCGGGATTCTTGAGAACATCATCCCTTCTTCCACCGGTGCTGCAAAGGCTGTGGGAAAAGTTCTTCCTGTTCTTAACGGCAAACTTACGGGTATGTCACTTCGTGTCCCTACATCTGACGTTTCTTTCGTTGACCTTACTTGCGAACTCGCAAAAGAGACATCTTATGATGAGATCTGCGCTGCAATGAAGAAGGCATCCGAAGGCGCTCTCAAAGGCGTTCTCGCTTACACGGACGAGGCTGTCGTTTCTACGGATTTCCGTAACAACGCTCACACATCAATCTTCGATGCAAAGGCAGGTATCCAGCTTGATCCTACTTTCGTAAAGGTTTGCGCTTGGTATGACAATGAGTGGGGCTATTCAAACAAAGTTCTTGAGATGGCTCGCGTAATCAGCAAATAATTACTTATTTCTGAACATATTTAAGGCCGACCGGTTAATTCCGGCCGGCCTTATTTGTACATTCTATCTCATCACGTTCAGGTCAACCTTGCCCGGTACGCCGTAGACCAGAGCATTGTCGGTGAATTGCCAGATGTACCATTTTCGAATGGTAGGCTCAGGGTGGAAATAATCGGAAATCCAGATGTGGTACTTATCCTTAAGCGAGTCCTCAAGGATGTTCTCCACAAAACTCCTTGAAGTGTATATCACCGGTTTGCGGTCGTAGTACTTTCTGACTGTCTCAAGCCACAGAGCTGCATTTTTGTTTAATGTCGCCTTGGAGCAGCCGCGATGAATAGTCTCCAAATCGAGAATAGGAGGCAGATCAGTCTTTTTTAGCCGGCCTACGATCTTAATGTAATGCTCCGCCTGTCCAACGGGGTCTTTCGAGGTCCTGAAAAAATGGTATGCGCCTCTTCTTAAATCCGATTCGTCAGTCTCTTCCCACCATTTGTCGAATTTCGAATCCTGAAAAGTAAGCCCTTCCGTGGCCTTCATTATGACGAACGAGACCGGTGTGATTTCTTTTGCGTTTTTGATTGACTTCGTGGTCCTGCCTTTTTTGTCGGTCATCACCTTGAGTTCGTCCCACTTGATGTCATCTTTGTTGTGATGTGAGATGTCGATGCCGAAATCGAAGTTCCCAGCCGGTACCTCCGGCCCCGGGAGACTTGAATCAGAAGCTGTTGCGTCAGCTTTGCGCATATCCCTGTTGTTGAACAGTATAGCTGCGCCGGCTACAAGAATGCAACCTGCTATAATGATTAAGCTGATTTTGGGAGTTACCCTGACCTTTTTTCTTGCTTTTTTTCTTCTTTTTTTGACTGCCATAACAGATTGTGATTCCAATTTTAACTAATGCAAAGTTACAAATATATATTTGTGGAAAATGTTTTTAATTCTTAATTTTGGATGTTTTTAAAACACAATTTATTATGAAAGATTTTAAAGGTTCAAAGACTGAGGCGAATCTTCAAGAGGCATTCGCTGGCGAGTCAAAGGCTCGTAACAAGTACACTTATTATGCCTCCAAAGCAAGGAAAGACGGCTTCGTACAGATAGGCAATCTTTTTGAGGAGACGGCAAACAACGAAAAGGAACACGCAAAGATCTGGTTCAAGCTTCTTCACAACGGTGAAGTCCCTTCGACTGACGTCAATCTTCAGGATGCCGCGGAAGGGGAGTACTACGAGTGGAACGATATGTATCCTTCCTTTGCAAAAGTCGCACACGAAGAAGGATTCGAGGAAATTGCTTTCTTGTTCGAGCAAGTCGCTAAAATTGAGAAGACTCACGAGGAGAGATACCGCAAGCTTCTAAAGAATGTCAAAGACGGCATCGTCTTCTCAAGAGACGAGGACACTATTTGGCAGTGCTCCAACTGCGGACACATCATCATTGGCAAGAAAGCTCCTGAGGTTTGTCCTGTATGCAAACATCCGAAGAGTTATTTCCAGATTGAAGCAAAGAACTATTAATCAGTTTGTTACAAAGAATAAGGCTGGCCGTTAGGATTTCGGTCAGCCTATATTTTTTTTATTGCGTGCACACTACTTCTTCTGAGGGACAAGCAAAAACGCAATGTTCATCAAAATGTAGAAACTGAACAAAAGAATGATGACCATTGTCCAATTTATATGAAGGACAAAAGTGATGACGATGCAGATCACCATGCTTGAGAGCAATGCGATCCTCTTCATCTTTGTGACTGCGTCCACCCCTTCTTTCTTGATTTTCATTGAAAACATCGGAATCTCGCTTACAAGCAGCAGAGACAGGATTATCGCAAGCACCGGGATGAAAACATATCCTGAAGCCCACACGGCGAGGAAGGAACTTGGCTCAGCTGCTATGAAGCAAGCCAATGCGCCGCACAACATAGCCGAGGCAGGAGTCGGCAGACCGATGAAATTCAGAGTCTGTCTGGTGTCGATGTTGAATTTGCCGAGTCTAAGGCCTGAAAAGACTGCTAAAATGACCGGAATGTAGCACAAGGCAGAGTCGAAACCGGTTTTGGCCATCATAATCTCCACAAGCATCAGAGACGGAAGCACGCCGAAACTAACCATATCCGACAGTGAATCCAGTTCCTTGCCCAGAGGAGAGTGAGCATTCAGCAGCCTGGCTGTCAGACCGTCGCAAAAATCGAACACGGCAGCTGCCAGCATAAAGTAGAAGGCGATGTCAAAACGTCCTTTGAAAGTAAAAATCACCCCTATGACCCCGCAGAGCAGGTTCATAGAAGTGATAGTGTTGGGTATATGTCTGATAATCGACATCGTTTTCTTTATTTAATGCCAAGTTTCTTTGCGATTGCTTTCGGAAGGGCATCCTTGTGAATCATAATATCCATTGATTTCCCTTTTACGAAATTCTCGGAAGCGTACCAAAGACCTTTGTATTTGCCCGTGGTTCCCCAAGAGTTCTTGACCATATAGTACTTGTTGCCGTTCTGGTCTTTGGCGATGCCGAAAATCTGCATCCCGTGATCATCGGTTGTTGTTTTGTTGTCAAATCCTTCCTGACGGCTCTCTTGAGTGGCCTTCATTTCCTCAGGGAGTACCACCGCCTCTTTTGCATCAGCCTTTCCTGTCCATCGTTCCTGATCGGAGCCGGCTTTCTTCTCATCCGCCAATAGAACTGCCACACCGGTTCTTCCGAAACCTTTTTCGCTTACGTCAGTGCCCCAAGCTGCGGTGAAGCCGTTTTTGAGAGCATTGTCAAGAGCATCCATAAATTCATCAATAGGCACATTGTACGCCTCGTCCCATCTCCAGTTGTCGCAGATCTCGATTGCGAACTTAGTGTAGAACGGGTGGTGGGTGAATGATGTAAGGGTTACGTAATCGTCAGGATTGATTTTCAAAGCATCTCGATAGGATGCCGGAGTGTAAGAAACTCCGTTATCTTCGAATGAATCAGGGCACTCGCCAAGGTAAGCGTTGAGAATGCCGTTGTACCCGGATTTCCATGCGGTCGTGAGTTTCCTGTTGGGATTGGTGACTATCGCTGCTATGTAAGCCTTTAGGACGGCGTCAAGCTCGCTCTGCTCCGGCAACTCCGTGCCGTAATTCATACCGCTTTGAGCTGACTGAGGCACAAGACCGTAATCCTTCACGACGTGAAGTACGTCATCAGCCTCGCTTCCGGCTCCGAATGTGAGATTCCCGTCAAGTCTGACATATTTCACGCCTCTGTCCTGATAGGATTTGCTCACAACGAACATTTCCGAGAAATCAGGGTATTTCAGAGTGTCTTTGATTCCGCATAGTCTGATTGCCTCCGACTCGAGAAATCCCAATGTAGAGAAGCACCAGCAAGTACCTGAGCGATATTGGTTCTTGACTGAGGTAATCGGATTTTCAACGACAGTGGTAAATTGATATTCCGGGGCTTTGGCCTCAGGTGCTTTCGGCGTCTGGGCGACGGCGGAAAGCACGGAAAAGATTGTGGCTGCTGAAAGAGCCAGTAGCAATTTTGTAGGTTTCATTAAGATATTATTAAAAAGTTTATGTTTTCTCTATGCACTTATTTACAAAAATAGATATTATTTATAATTTTACAAACGCAAAACACAGACGAACAATGAAACAAATCAACATTCTCTACATTCACGGTATGGGCGGGGGAGGAGACAGCAGAATCCCGTCCATATTGAATGAGCAAATCAATGCAAAGACAGCGCAAGAGGCAGATGCCCACATCAATGTCATAATCAGGACTTACGATTTCAATCCTGAGATAGCTGAAAAGCAAATCGCATTATGGGTTCAGGAAACATCCCCGTCACTGATTGTCGGAGAGTCTCTCGGGTCCATTCTGGCTATGGCTTTGAGCGGTTTTCCTCACATCCTTGTCTCCCCATCTCTGAATGCGCCGCTGTATTTCGACAAGCTCGCTTTCCTCGCCGGGGTTCCGGGAGTCACCGCATTGGCAGACTGGTATTTCAGACCAAAGGAAGGGGATAGACAGCAGCTGCATTTCACTTATTCGCTTATGAAAAAGTGGGGACCTTATCGTGAGAAAGCATTGGCCAATTCGCCGGCTCGTGGCGGCGCTGACTCATTTTTCGCATTTTTCGGAACAAGGGACAATTACAGGAAGACAGGCATTGTTAGGGTAACTACCTACCGTAAGTACTTCGGAGACCGTTATCAGATCTTCAAAGGCAGCCACTATATGCCTGATGACTGTGTGGTCAACATGCTTATTCCCAAGATATTGGAGACTCTCGGACTGGTAAATTAGTTGCAGTCGCACACCTTCTCATTGCAGTGTGAGGACTTTGTCTCCAGCTCAAGAGTAGTGTGGTGGATACCTTTGTCATAAAGCCGTCTCTTCAGATCTTCCGTGATGTCTTCGAGAGCGTTGATGTTGTCAATGACAACGTGTGCCGTCAACGCTATTTCTGTGGTGCTGATGGGCCAGATGTGCACATGGTGGATGTTGATCACGCCTTTTTCCTCCGACATCGCTTTCACGATCTCGTCAGGATCAATTTCGTCAGGCACGGCGTCAATGCTCATCTTGAGACTCTCTGACAACAGTTTCCAAGTGCTGACCAGGATGATCATGGCTATAATCAAGCTGATAATAGGGTCGATAACGTCCCATCCCGTGAGACTTATGACGATTCCGGCGATGACCACTCCTGCTGAAACCAATGTGTCCGCAACCATATGTAGGAATGCGCCGCGAGTGTTTATGTCGTGTTTCTGCTGTTTCATCAGCAGCATTGCCGTCAATCCGTTGACTAATATTCCTATTCCGGCCGTCCAGGAAATTGCGGCTCCGTTAACCTCACTTAGGCCTGGGGCGGTGAATTTGTGAATGCTCTCCAAAATGATAGCTCCTACAGCAATCAGCAGAATAATGGCATTCAGAAGTGATATGAGTACTGAACTTTTGCGGAATCCGTAAGTGAATCTCTTTGTGCTCGGGGTAGTGGAGAGTTTGAATGCTATCATAGCGAGCAGCAGGCTAAACACATCGCTTAGGTTGTGACCTGCGTCAGAGAGCAGCCCTAAAGAGCCAGACCAAAAGCCGATGCCTGTCTCAATGAAAACGAAAAGCAGATTGAGAGCTATCGAGAAGATGTAGACCCCGTTAAGAGATGTGATAGCGTGGGAGTGTTCGTGATTATGAGATTCCATATTTTTTGATTGATTTAATAATATTGTGTTTTGCAAATTCCTTGTCTAATGCCTTCTCTAAAGGAGTGTTGTCAGGCGTTACTTGAATCACAGCATCAAAGCCAGCATTTAGGAGTTCCGCTCTGTCTGAGACCGAGCCTGCAATCAGCAGGACTTTGGTTCCCGGCGAGATTCTATTCGTAAATTCCAATATGCCCGCCGGCGCTTTCCCTTTAATTGTCTGGCGATCTGCCCGCCCTTCCCCGGTGATTACGTAAGCGGCCTTCTCAATAGCGGAAGCGAAGCCGTTAAGTTCAAGAACGCCCTCAATTCCTCTTTTCATTGACGCTTGAAGAAGGCAGCCTAACGCGTCACCTATTCCTCCTGCGGCTCCCGAGCCTTTCAACGAATTGGCGTCTATCCCGGCACAAGAGGAATAGAGACCGCCCAGTCCTTTCATCCACAAGTCCAGAGCCTCAGCATCGGCCGCTGACGCCCCTTTTTGAGGTGAGAACATAAGTGACGCGCCATCAGGACCATAGAATGGTACATTTACATCATAGAAACAAGTGATGGATGTCTCGCTGAGACTGTCTATGGCTCCTGAGGGATCAATGCATGTAATCTCTTCCATTGTTGCTCTGCCAGGGGCTATTATCCTTTTTTTACAAAAGAACCTGCATCCAAGAGCCTGGAGCAGACCTGTGCCCCCATCGTTAGTGGCCGTACCTCCAAGGCCGAGATAAATGTCGCGACATCCCTGAGACACAGCATCTTTGATCATAAGCCCGGTCCCGAAAGAAGAGGCAGACAGGGGATTGCGTTGGTCTGTGCTCAAAAGTTGAATTCCGCTTGCTGCAGCAGTTTCTATAATGGCTGTGTCTTGACAGATTCCGTACCAAGCAGTCAACGATCTCCCAATCGGGTCGAGCACTTCAACAGACCTCATCCTTCCGTTCAGCGGTTTTGTCAGGGCCTGCGTGAAGCCCTCGCCACCATCGGAAACGAGAACGGACGTTACCTCGTCAGAAGGGAGGAACGCGCCGGCGGCAGCTTTTTCCGCTTCTTCTGATGTCAGACAATTCTTGAACGAATCTATTGCAAGTACGATTTTCATCTGTCAATTACTCTTGACAAATATATGAATCAAATAAAACTTTGCCAATACTATTTTAAAATTTTAATTTTGTAGGATTTTTATAATATAATAACTGATTATGTCGTTGTTCGTTACCGTTATAGTTGTTATAGGCCTTTGTCTGGCAGTTTTAGTTGTGGTTTTGTCCGTAGCCGGCGTGGCCGCTTGTTTAGGAGGCCGATTCCGTAAGTTCTTTCTGAGGGGCCTGTGGTCTCTTCTTCTTCCTCCGGCGATAGTCTTGTGGGGAATGATGGGAGGAAGAAATCTTTATCAAGTCAAAAATGTGAGCATTACTTCCGATAAGTTGCCGGAAAGTTTTGAAAATTATAGGATTGTGCAGATTTCTGATCTGCATTTGGACTCCTTTGCGCACCGACTTCACAGTCTGAAATCGCTTGTGCGAACAGTCAATTCGCTCAGTCCGGATTTGATAGTGTTCACGGGAGACTTTGTAACTTACAGCAGTTCTGACCTTGTGGAAGGGTATCAGGTCCTCGGCGATATGACGGCGAAAGACGGAAAATTGTCAATTCTCGGCAATCACGATTACAGTACCTATGCCCATTTCTCAAAAGAAGAAGACAGACTTGAATCCGTTGAAAGAGTACGTTCCGCAGAAAGGGCGATAGGTTTCAAACTGCTCGAGGACGAGAATGTCTTTCTCAGAAAAGGAGCCGATTCGCTCAACGTGATAGGAATTGGCAACATATCATCTATCAAGCGGTTCCGCAGTTTCGGCAATTTCGAGAAGGCTTTTGAAGGTTCGAAGGGGGATTTCAGGATTCTCCTTTCCCACGACCCTTCGTTTTGGGATAAGGAGGTGCACAAGCATCCTGAGATAGTCCTCACTCTTTCAGGGCACACCCACTCAATGCAACTTTCCCTTTTCGGCTGGTCACCGAGCAAGTACATATTCAAAGAATACAGAGGAATATACGAATATCCGGCCAACGGCGCATGCGGCGTCATTGACCGGAACAAACAGTATCTCTATGTGAACATAGGCCTGGGCGAAACGGCCCTTCCCGTCAGAATCGGCGCCAGACCTGAGGTGACGCTAATAGAATTGAAACGATAACTATATCGTTCTTCCCGGGTAGTTCTTCAAGCCCTCCTCAAGAATGTTCAGAGCCTTCTTTAGCTCAGGGATCTCAAGAACGTAGGCGAGTCTGGCGTGATTGACCCCCATTCCGCTTGTTTTGTAGAATGATGCCGCAGGGGTGACCATAGTGGTTTCATTGTTGACTCTGAATTCTTCAAGCATCCATCTTGCGAACGATTCCGCATTGTCAACCGGAAGTTCGGCTATAGTGTAGAACGCGCCCATCGGAAGAGGGGAGTAAACGCCTTTCATACTGTTCAGAGTGTCTATCATAAAATTCCTTCTTGCAATGTACTCATCCCTTACTTCCTTAAAGTAGGAGGCCGGTGTGTCAAGTGCAGCCAAAGATGCGATCTGTCCGTAGACAGGAGGGCAAAGACGAGCCTGGGCATATTTCATAGCGGCTTTCATTACGTCCTGATTGTGAGAGATAATGACGCCGATTCTGGCGCCGCACAGATTGTATCTCTTTGACACTGAATCTACCAGAATCACATTCTGCTCCAGCCCCGGGATGTTCATTGCCGAGAAATGAGGATCATCAGTGTAGCAGAATTCTCTGTACACTTCGTCCGAAATCAGGAACAGATTATGTTTCTTGGCTATATCCCCGAGCGCAAGCATATTCTCTTTGGAGTAAAGGGTGCCGGTAGGGTTGCCGGGATTGCTGAGGAGTATCGCTTTTGTCTTCGGGGTTATGAGTTCTTCGAATTTGGACATTTCAGGAACCTTGAAGCCATCTCTGATGTCGGTGCTGACAGCTTTCATTGTGATTCCGTTCATAAATGCGAAAGTGTTGTAGTTGGTGTAGAACGGCTCCATCGCTATCACTTCGTCCCCTTCGTCACAGGCTATCTGGAGAGCCATGTTCACGGCCTCACTGCCTGCCACGGTGACAAGAATCTCAGGCACTTCTATGTTGATGCCTATTTTCTTGTAATACTTTTCAACCAAGCCTTTGCGCAGTTCTATCTTGCCGGCTGAATTGGTGTAAGAGATGTGGTCAAGGGTGTTCTGTTTTACTGCGTTGAGCGCGCACAGAGGAGATTTGATGTCAGGTTGACCCACATTGAGGTGATAGACTTTCACACCTTTCGACGCAGCCTCGTCGGCAAGAGGAACGAGTTTCCTGATTGCAGATGCCGGCATTAAAGAAGCTTTTTTTGAAATGCTAACCATTTTGAGAAAAATTAAACGATTTTGATGATTTTTATCGCCCAAAGGTAATGATATTTTTTTACCTTTGTGAGCGTACAACCAAATAAATTATAAATTCTATGGCAACTTTTAGGCAAAGAGCTTTGAATGAAGCCGCAACGCACACGAACGCGCGTTATTTTACCGAGGATGGCCCGGTGTCCTCTTTCTTCGGAAAGAATGTTTTTGATCTGAGGAAAATGAGGAGGTACATGTCAAAACCAGCTTACGAGGCTGTGTTGTCCGCTGTCGAGAAAGGTACTAAAATCGACCGCGATGTCGCTAATGAAATCGCATCAGGGATGAAGACTTGGGCGATTGAAATGGGCGCCACTCATTACACACATCTATTTCAGCCACTTACGGGCGCCACTGCTGAAAAGCACGAAGCGTTCGTAAATGTCAAGGGCGGTGATGTCTTCGAGAGATTCAGCGGCAGCGCTCTTGTCCAGCAGGAGCCTGATGCGTCCAGTTTTCCTAACGGAGGATTGCGCAACACGTTCGAGGCGAGAGGTTATTCTGCTTGGGATCCGACTTCTCCCGTCTTCATTCTGGACGAGACTCTCTGTATCCCTTCTGTATTCGTTTCTTATACCGGTGAGGCACTGGATATGAAGGTGCCTAATCTGAAGTCTCTTCAGGCGCTCAGCGTGGCGGCAACGTCCGTTGCTGATCTGTTTGATTCTTCAGTAAGTTCAGTTTCCGTCAACATTGGTCTTGAGCAAGAGTATTTCCTCGTAGACGAGGCTCTTTACAATGCCAGACCTGATCTTGTCGTTTGCGGCAAGACTGTAATAGGCCACACCGCTGCTAAAGATCAGCAGCTTTCCGACCACTATTTCGGCGCGATTCCATCAAGAGTGGAGGATTTTATGAAGGATTTCGAGACTGAAGCCTATAAGCTCGGCATCCAGCTTCAGGCCCGTCATAATGAGGTCGCTCCAAATCAGTTTGAATGCGCCCCCGTGTTCTGCGAATGCACGAGAGCGGTGGATCAGAATATGCTTCTGATGATCATTATGCAGAAAGTGTCAGAAAAGCATCATCTGAAGGTGATCTTTCACGAAAAGCCTTTCGATGGAGTGAACGGCAGCGGAAAGCATTGCAACTGGTCTATGCAGACCAACACAGGTGTCAATCTTCTTGCCCCGGGCAAGAACCCAGAACAGACATTGCAGTTCCTCGCTTTTTATTCTTGCGTGCTCAAGGCGGTTCACGATCATCATTTCCTTCTTATGACATCGGTCTGCTCGCTGAACAATTCCTACAGGCTTGGCGGGCACGAGGCGCCTCCTGCGATTATGTCCGTATTTTCCGGAGCCACGCTTTCCAAGGTGTTCGACTCCATCATTAAGACAAAATCGCTACCTAAGGACAAGGCTGCCAACGAGTCCATCAAGATTGTCAATTCAATTCCTGAGATTTTTCCTGACAACACGGACCGCAACAGGACTTCCCCGTTCGCTTTCACAGGCAACAGGTTCGAGTTCAGAGCCGTGGGGTCCTCTATGAACGTCGCAGGCACCACATACGTCATCAACACCATTGTGGCTGAGAGCCTTACGGAGTTCCGCAACGCCGTGGCTAAACTTGAGGCCGCCGGTGAGAAGCGCGAGGATGCTATTCTTAGCGTCATACGCAAATTCGCCATTGAGTCTCAGAGCATTATGTTCGAGGGGAACGGTTACAGCAAGGAATGGCAGGAAGAGGCCGTCAAGAGAGGCATCAAGGCCTTCACAAACGTGCCTGACGCTTTTGACGTGTACAAAAAGAAAGACACAGTCGACTTGTTCACCAAGTTCGGTGTTCTGACGAAGGCAGAACTTGAGTCCAGATATGAGGTTCAGAATGAGACTTATGTGAAAAAGCTCCAGATTGAAGCCAGAGTTATGGGGGACATCTGTCTGAATCACGTGATTCCGGCCGCAGTGACCTATCAGAACATTCTGATGCAGAGCATCAAGGGTGCCAAGGAGGTGTTCGGTGAAGAGTTCAAGACGATTTGCAAGTCGGATATCGACACTTACAAAAAGATTTCAGGCTATGTCAACAATCTTTCCAAAGACGTGAACTCTCTGGTGGAAGCCCGGAAGAAGGCAAATGTCGTTGAGGACATCTCTAAACGCGCTAAGATGTACTCCCGTGAAGTTCAGGATGAGATGAGCAAGGTCCGCTTCAGCGCCGATCATCTTGAGATGCTGGTCGATGACGAACTTTGGCCTTTGCCTAAATACAGAGAATTATTGTTCTTTTAAAAATTGACGTGAAGAAAAAAGTATTTTTATATTTATCAGTTGCTTTAGCTGTTTTTACGGCTGGTTCCTGCTTGAGGCAATATAAACCTGAGAGCAGGGCTATCCCTTTTGTGGACAACATCCTCGCGGACTCTTCGTCGGCGAGGTATTCTTTTATTTTCTCTTTCAATCCTGAGAATGTGAAAGGGAGCATCTCCATCATCGGGGCCCCCTCCGATTGCGCGAGAATCTCGGAGGCGTTTATGACCTGCGACAATTTCGACAACATCAACGGTTCAAGACTCAGTGACGGGCTTCCTGATTTCGCTGGTGAGATCATTGCTTCGATAATTGACGTTGCCAACACGCCGTATTCCGATTACATTGATTCCTCAAACACGGATTTCTTGAGGGAATTGACTGTCAAGGAAGTGCTTGCTGCATTGGACACTACGACTTCGATAAGTCAGTTTAATCATAACGGCATAACGACCAAGTTGGGGGCGAAGGTGATAATCCTCGCTTCTAAGGAGATGATAAAATTCGGTCTTTTCGATGTCGACACCTTGTTCAAGGCTGCCGGAGGAAAGATTCCGGTCATAGCATCGACAGACTCCGCCAAAGTTGTGGCGGAGGAATGCTTTAAATTGTTTAGAAAGAATAACCTGTTTACTCACGACATCGCATACCCAAAGGCGACCGGATTCATTACTGTTCCGAGTTCGTCTCTCTCGATGGATGCTCTGAATGCGGACGGGTCGTTTAAGGATCACTATAAATATTCACGCGCGGCAGATTCAGACTATGACACTTTCACCATAGTCGAATTCAGTCCAAGGTATATGCCGGATGAGACATTCAGCTCCCTTGAGATGATTGCGCCGCAAACTTACAAGTCTTATGTTCAAGATTAGCATTAGTGCAGAAGAAATTGAAAAATTAGAATTGGCCGCTTTTACGGGCAATATCTGTGTCGTTGATGATGCGGACGGGTTGGATTTCAGCAGAGCTGTGAACTACCTCAATTCTCAGAAAGTCATCGGGTTCGACACAGAGTCCCGGCCTTGTTTCTCGCCGAACCAGCCTCATTACGGAGTGTCCCTTCTCCAGCTTTCAGGAGCCGAGAAGGCTTTTTTGTTTAGAATAAAGAAGACCGGGTTGAACAAAAAACTGGTTTCCATTCTGTCGAATAAGAAAATCATTAAAGTAGGCGCTGCGATCAATGACGATGTAAGGGGCCTTCAGAAATACTGCGGTTTTGTCCCGAAGTCTTTTGTGGATTTACAGAAGATAGCCTGGGAATACGGCATCAAAGACAAGAGTGTCAAGAAGATGTCGGCCATCATCCTTGGGTTCAAGATTTCGAAGGCTCAGCAGCTTTCCAACTGGGAGGCGGACAATCTCTCGGAATCTCAGCAACTCTATGCCGCTACTGACGCATGGGTCTGCAGGGAGATGTACCGGACGCTAATGCTTTCGGAGAAGCACCCTCTTACACACGAACAGTTGTTCCCTATGCCGATTGCTGCTCCAACTATTGAATCTATGATTAAAGTGAGCATTGTTAACGACAAGTAGACCAATTTGATATGACTAAAATTATTCTAAAAAAGGGGAGAGAGGAATCCTTGAAACGTTTCCATCCGTGGGTCTTTTCAGGAGCAATAGCTCAGATTGTCGGCAATCCTGCGGAAGGGGATGTGGTGGGCGTGTTTTCGTCCAAAGGGGACTTCCTTGCTTCCGGACATTATCAGATAGGCTCGATAGCCGTAAGAATACTTAGTTTCGACTGCGACGTGCTGAGTCCTGATTTCTATGACGTAATGATCTCAAGGGCTTTGGCTCTGCGTAAAGCTGTCGGCCTTTTTTCTAATCCAGGTACCAATTGCTACAGGCTTATTCACGGGGAAGGTGACAATCTGCCTGGGCTTATTGTTGATTATTATGACGGGGTTTGCGTGCTGCAGGCTCATTCCGTGGGGATGTTCAGAGCGAAGAGCCAGATTGCTCATGCATTGATTAATGTCTATGGAGACAGCCTTAAGGCTATTTATGACAAGAGTTCCGGAACGGCTCCTTTCAAGGCTGGACTTGATCTTGTGGACGGCTATCTTTACAAGAGAGACGGTTTCGATGATGACGAGCAGGTTGTGACTGAGAACGCTCACAAGTTCATAGTCAATTGGACTGAAGGTCAGAAGACGGGTTTTTTTCTTGACCAGAGAGAGAACAGGGCGTTGGTTGAGAGATATGCTTGCGGCAAGAATGTGCTTAATCTCTTTTGCTACACCGGTGGTTTTTCTGTTTATGCTTTGGGAGGCGGCGCTCAGAGGGTCGATTCCGTGGACAGTTCCGCCAAGGCTATGGCTTTGGTAGACAAGAATATTGTCTTAAATGGTTTTCCTTCAGCTTCACACAACAGCTATTGTGCCGATGCCATAGATTTTCTTCGCGACAGTCCTGAAGACAAATATGATTTAATGATTGTGGATCCGCCTGCCTTCGCCAAGCATCGGGGAGCATTGGACAATGCTCTGAGGGCTTATCAGAGATTGAATGCGGCCGCCATTGGCAAAGTGGCTCCGGGAGGTCTGATTTTTACCTTCAGTTGCTCTCAAGTAGTCAGTAAGGAGGCGTTTGCCCTTGCTGTATTCTCTGCAGCCGCACAGACTGGCAGAAGCGTCAGGATTCTTGACAGGCTCAATCAGCCGGCCGATCACGCTGTCAACATCTATCATCCTGAAGGGGAGTATCTAAAAGGTCTTTTTCTCTATGTGGAGTAGATTAACGTCTGAAAAATTTTGAATATGCGGAACTTTTAGTATCTTTGTATTCTCAAGGTGCTTTGGCCGAGTGGTTAGGCACAGGTCTGCAAAACCTGCTACAGCAGTTCGATCCTGCTAGGCACCTCAAATAATTTTAGTTGAGGTGTTCGCATAAAAGCGGTCATCTCTTTTTTTTTGTCTTGGTTGGATTGGTCCTTGGTACTTTTTTTTTTATTTCTGGCACAGTATTAGTATTACACAATTATTTGCAAGTAACGAATTGTTAACAAATGTTTCAAATTTGTTTCAATCTGTAATCATTATCGTTTTAATTCAATATTTCAGAGTTTGGCACGGGCTTTCCGGTGTCTTAAAACGTGCTAAAATATTTTAATAAAATTAATAATTACGTTTTATACTGCTGATTATTAGTAAGTTACTTTAAGATTTGCAAAATAATTGAAAAAAATTGTTAAAAAAGTTTGCAGATTAAAAATAAAGCAGTACCTTTGTATCCGGGTTGAGCAAGGAGGTTCTCTCCCCGATCAACCTATTGGTTATTAGTTTTAGTGTTATTAATTATGTGGTTAGTATGAGTGGTCCCCGCGTGATGCGGCGACGCTCATTTTTTTTGTCTTGTCCTGAAATTCCAAAACGTTTATATCAGACCTCGGACCCGACATCGAAAGTAGGGCTCAGGGGTAAAATGTGTGTTTAGGCACGCATGCGAGACTGACACCAATCATAGCGTGGGACTCAGGTAGCTGTGCCACAATTCATTATACGATGATCGGGTGCTATTTTTGATACCCGATTATTGTACAAATAACTAATACACAATGTGTTATACCCCACGCTCCATAGGAAAATATCTCTTGACCTTGACAGCCAGTCGGCGGCGGCCGACTGCGGAAGAATCCTATCAACGAATAAAACAGGGAATTAACTTTGCGAAAAAACAGCCAAAAGCATGTTGCAAATTACACGTCTGTCCTGCAGATGTTTTCGCATCAAAGGGTCTGGGAAAATTACGAGTGAAGGGCCACGGAGAGCGCTGGTTGCCGATTCAGGAAAAACTGCCTCTACCCTTTGACACACAGATTGCACAGGATGGCGATTTCTTGTCAAAGGGTCGGAAGAAATTTTGAGAGAAGTGCCACAGAGAGCGCTGGTTGGTGATTCCGGAAAAACAGCCACTACCCTTTGACACACAGATTGCACAGGAGGCCGTTTTTGCGTCAAAGGGTCGGACAGATTTTCGTGCGAAGTGCCTCTCAATCCGCAGAATGATGATTTCGCAAAAAGAGCGACTACCCTTTGACACGCAGAATGCACAGGAGACCGTTTCTGCGTCAACCACTCGAAAAAAAATGAATGCCAGAGACAAATAGAAGGATCGGGCGACAGTCGGG
>Ga0172377_10000307_pt1 | contig 44577 bp, 42 predicted proteins | sample Pumphouse3metaG_FD_119749 | JGI IMG/M metagenome (GOLD analysis project Ga0172377, IMG submission 119749) | Leachate microbial communities from a municipal landfill in Southern Ontario, Canada - Pumphouse #3 metaG | ecosystem: Engineered > Solid waste > Landfill > Unclassified | place: Canada... | reverse complement strand
GGCTCCAAAGCAACATCAGAGTTGGTGACAAAACTCACCATCTGTTGATTGACAGAATAGATTGCCTCCACCTCAATATCTTCAGTGACGCCTATATAATCGCCTTCCCAGGAAACAAAAGTATGTCCGACAACAACTGGTGGAGTCGGTGCAGTGGCATCTTCTCCATAACCAACATTTTCGACCTTGATTATCGATCCTGTCAAATCCTTGAAAATGACAGTAAAATCTCTAAGAAAGTCGCCAAGATTCGCTTCAGAAGCATCGTCATATGTGACAATTAGATTGCCAGAAGCATTGATCCATACGTCAGTCACGATCTTATCCGGCAAGCTTATGATTGACGTAAGATCGATGAGATTGGTCCAAACCAGTCCGTCCCCAACATATTGCCACTTAAGAACTGATCCTTCAACCTTGAAGAGCACTTCTCTGCCATCGATTCCTGGTTCGCCCTGCGGCCCAGTGACAGTTTCCAGCCACTCTTCATAGGTACCGGTGAAACTGCCGGCTTCAACCGCCAAACTGTAGACATACTGGAGTTGGATATTCAACACATCCGAAGTTTGAGTCGTGGTTGACTCTGTTCCATTAGTAGTCAGTATGGTTGTTAGTGTCGACGTTTCTGATTGCGACTGTGTTACCCAATTACATCCATTCAGGGCAACAAAAAAAAACAAAAAAACGAATAAAAGACCAAACCTGACCTTCATCTTTCTACTCCTTTGTGAGATTTTTCGATAATGGTTCGAATCCGTATTTTTGGATAGTCAAAGAAGCATATTTTTTGTTTTGCTTATATTTAGTTGTCTAGTTGTCAATCAAAATTATATATGTTTCTTATTTAAATAACAATATGCCCTTAGTATTATTTCGTTGAATTGTTATTAGATTTTTGCACTGCAGTGATTTTCTAGGACACATAGGTACCACATTAGTTGTAAAAATTATGATAAGCAACTTTCCTTGTTGCTTCTATTTTATCATATTTCATTATCTTTGATTTTACTAATTGAATCCATTTATTGTTATATATTCTACTGTGGTCTTAACAATTTTCTACCCATGTAATCACGAAGATGAAAGAACGAGTCTTAGCTAAGTGATTAACATTTAGAAAATATAAAACTTTGGTCAGAGACCCCCAAAAAGCTTGAACCAATCAAAAATTAGTTACAGATCCACAGTGCTAATACAGTTATTATAGAACAAACCCTTCTGGGTAAATCAAGAAGAAAGGAACCCAATAAAATCTGTATTTCTTACAGTTTTAATTATTCGTGCGAAATTATAATATCAAAATAGGTAGTCTTGCACTGATAATAAACATTGGTTTGATATTTTTGATATCAAGCTTTTTATTTCGTTAAATTATGATGATTTTCGTATTTTTCCCACTCGTTTAATAACACAGTATGACATTATTAATTTGAATATCTCCTATTAAGCATTAGAAATTATGATATTTATTCTTTTTGTGATAAAATGATGAAATATAAATATAATCTTTATGATATAGACATTTTTTGAAGGAGTAAATAATGGCAAGGAAGAAGAAAATTAATTCAAGAAACATTCAAAGTCAAGTTAAAAAAGCTTATAAAAAGAACCCAAAAATGGTTGTAACATTGTTTATATTGATGATTTTATTGTTTGTTGGATCTTTTATATATCTTTATAGTGGCGGTTATTTGGATAGGTTTCTAAATAACACAACGAGTCAAGTCACGACTACACCTGTAGTTGGAACTTTTGAACAAGATGAAAATGGCTTCTATTATTATAGTTCAACCGGCTATGAAAGCGGATCCTATTATTATAACGCTAAAAATCTTTCCGGAGAAACGCTTGTGGAACAACTACAAATGATTATTAAAGATGGTTTCACCCCGGTTAGCTATGGTGATGCAAGATATGTTTTATCTTTTTCGGATCGAGATCCCGAGACGAATTATGAAAGCGTCCGGGGCATGTATGATAATGATGTCATTGCTACGGAGTGGATCGGCACAGGCGAGGACGCGTGGCAGCGCGAGCATGTTTGGCCAAATTCGAAATTAGGAATTCCAAGAGTGAATAACAACAGTAAAAATCAAGGTTCTGATTTACATAATTTAAGAGCAATCACCATCATCAATCAAACCCGATCGAATCGGTATTTTGCAGAAGGAAGTGGGATAGCAACGACAATCGGAAGTGAAGGTTTTTATCCCGGCGATGAACATAAAGGAGATGTTGCGAGAATACTCTTCTATATGGATATAATGTACGATGAACTGAATTTGACTAACGATATCACAATGCTAGAAAACAATCCAGACACAAATTACACGCTTGAGGGAGCTTATGCAGGCATTTTGGATTTGCTTCTTCAGTGGCATAAAGAGGATCCAGTGGACGAGTTTGAACTTCACAGAAATGAGTTTATTTATAGCGGTATAGCAATAGATCCGGATGGAAAAGAAATCAGTCCTCAAGGGAATAGAAATCCGTTTATTGTTAAGCCTGAATATGTGCATCTAATCTGGGAGGAAAAAGAGATAGATGATTTACTGAAAATAGAAGTGTTAAGCACAGTCGATTATTTTCCAATCGAAGATCTATATTATTTTATACAATCAAGAAGAAACGATTGGATAACTTCATGCTAAACTAGTAGAAAATAGAGGGATCTTTTCGCTGATATCATGGATTGTTTCACTCGTATTTTTTGAATAGAACACCGACATATTACCTATCTGAGGGCTTTAATTATACTTTTATATGGAGGAGCATCTCCTGTTACCCTGCGATTATATTCGAAGGTTCGACAAAGGAACGAAAAGAGTTTTTTACTGACAAAACAACGTGGTTTTTGTCTCTTCCTATGAGAAAACCTATTTTTTTCAGATGAAAACTCTTGATTTATCTTGATAATATTGATTTATAAATCAAAATCACAACCGATCAATGTTCATCGAATCAATGAAGAAAGGATAAAGTCGTTGATATTTGAATAGCGCTGACAATCATTTTAATGTATAATACAAACGGGTGAAGAAAATGAAGATATTATTAACGGGTGGACTAGGATACATTGGCTCGCACACAGCAGTCGAATTATTGAATCATCATCATGAAGTGATTATTGTCGATAATCTGGCCAATTCCAGTCTTTCGGTTCTGGATCGTTTAAAAAAAATCACTCATCAAGAGATTCCTTTCTATCAAATCGATGTCGCAAACAAAGTGGAACTGGAACCGGTTTTTTTGCATCATACCTTTGATGCAATCATCCATTTTGCTGGTTTGAAAGCGGTGGGCGAATCGGTCGCTAAGCCCTTGGAATATTATCAAAACAATGTCCTTGCGACACTCAATCTCGCTTCATTTTCAATTAAATATGGTGTGCATAAATTTGTTTTCAGTTCATCCGCTACCGTCTATGGTGATCAACCATCGCCATTGATTGAAACGATGGAACTAAAGACAACAACAAACCCCTATGGAGAAACCAAAGCGATGTCCGAAAGAATTCTCACGGATGCTGCAAAGGCAAATCCCCCTTTTTCTGTAAGCTTGTTAAGGTATTTCAATCCGATTGGAGCTCATGAAAGTGCGTTGATCGGTGAAAATCCTAACGGAATTCCCAATAATCTCATGCCTTATATTACAAAAGTCGCGAAAGGGGAACTCAAAGAACTCCAAATCTATGGCCAAGATTATCCGACCATAGACGGTACCGGCATTCGGGATTATATTCATGTCGTTGACTTGGCAAAGGGTCATATTGCATCTTTAAACAAGATGAAATCGGCTGTGAATATCTATAATTTGGGCACGGGGAAAGGCGTAAGTGTGCTGGAACTGGTCACTGCTTTTCAAAATGTCAATCACGTGAGGGTCCCCTATAAAGTGGTTGGAAGAAGACCCGGTGATTTGGCCATCGTTTATGCTGACCCCGGCAAAGCCAAGCGCGAGTTGGGATGGGAAACCTCCAAAACGATTGAAGATATGTGTCGGGATGCGTGGAATTTCGAGAAACAGAATGTCTGAAAACACACTGACAGATAGAGTATCGAAAAGTGCTAAAAATAAAGACGGTTCAATCCACCCTATTTGGGTTTATTGCGACCGTCTTTTTAGTTAAGTAAAATTGAGGCAAAACGAGTCTAAATCGATTGATAACAGGAAAAAACAACTTTCCGCATCGCTTCGTATTGGCTTTCCATATCCCTAACCAACTTGATTTGAGTGCGAGCACGATCCAGATTATGACCGACTCTATTGATTTTAAAATAGGTATCACCGTTTAAATAATCGGTTAGGAAGCGCATGCCGCATTCGTAAGTGATCAAAATCGCACTAAAAGCGAGCATCTCAACTTCACTGGGCGTCAAAATGGTTTTCGCGCTTTGAAAATAACCAGTGGTATAAGCCTTAAAAAGAGAAAGGTCGAAAGTTACTTTGCTTAAGTCTTTCTCATCTTCCAAAGCATGGTTGGCGCCAGAACGAATGGAATCACCAAAATCATATAAAAGTGAGCCTGGCATCACAGTATCGAGGTCAATACAAGCAGTGACTTGTGTCTCTGGGTGGATAAGAACATTGTTGAGTTTGGTATCGTTATGAGTGACTCTTACCGGGATGATTCCTTGATCAATCAAACGCAAGACTTTGTCGGCATATGCTTCTCTTTCCAGAAAAAAATGAATTTCATCCCGAATTGATTCCGCTCGGATACGAGTATCCCGATCCACGGCTTCTCGAAATGCTTGAAATCTTTTTTTGGTGTCATGAAATGCAGGAATTGTTTCGTGAAGTTGCTGGATATCGAAATGGTTCAAGCGTTCGTGAAAAGAACCAAAAGCCAACCCGCTGAGAGCGAGTTGACGATTTTTGTCTTGTAGATGGGTGATGTTGGTGTCACTGATGAAGCGATATACTCGCCAATATGTATTGGTATTTCTGTCTTGATAGTACAATTTGTCTTCCGTGGTTTTGATGATGGTAAGAGTTTCAAAAAGAGAATTGCGACCAGCCTCTGAAATCACTTTGTGCAAATATTCCGTGACCAAAAAAATATTGGACATGACAGAATAGATGTCTGCGAACACATGATGATTGATTTTTTGAAGGATGTAACTCTCTTGACTTTCGCCTGAGCCAACGATCAATTTGTACGTATCATTGATATGTCCGTTTTCAATTAGATTGCAGGATAGATAAGCACCATTGACTTTGAAATGCTGGGATATTTCCCGTAATTCTGATTTCTCCATAAGGTTTATACTTTCTGATATTCATAGTATCGTCCGGCGGATGATTCACAAAAAAAAGCGAAGAAGTGGTTGTTGATAAACCGGTTCGATCCATTGAGCGAATCGACTCATTGACATATAAAGTGTACCAATTATCAAAACATAATGCAAGGAGATGTGAATGGATATACCTGCTTGGCAGGCTGTGAAAAGGGCAAGAAAATCGTTTAGAAGACTATAATTCGATAAATTCTTGAAAATATATTTAAAAAGTTCAATTTCGAGAAAATTATCCATTTTAAACAGTTCATCATATGATAAACTATTTTTGAAAGACGACATATTTTAGGGGACAATATGAACAAACAAGTGAAGTGCATCCCAGAAACGCGTTATTATCGTTTTAAATTGATCTTGATATCCTGTGTGATGTTCTTATTGTTGATACCAATCATTGGTTTGATGATCCGCTATGAATCCGCTGACGAAACCGAATGGTTACTGGTGCTGACACTTACAGGTTTTTCTCCACTTGTTGCTTACAATTGCTATCGATTCATTTATTTTTCGAGACTACAACCCACGGATATCCAAGCCGTCAAGTTAGAAAGAGTGGAATCCACGTTTCGGTTGATGTTTTTTGTCGTCGAAATGGATCTCAAGGGACAAAAAAAATCCGTTCCGACCTTGGCTGTTTTTGCTTCAGGGCTTATAGGACCCAACCGAATCGATGATTATTCTCAGCGAATCGTCAAAGTGGGTTATGATCGAAAAAGAGCCATTGCTGTGATTGTAGACTGTTAAATGCTAAACCAAGCATATTCAATTGTTTGTTAATTAGATTAAAACGGCAATTGCCGTTTTTTTTAATGTTTTCGTATGACAGACGCAATGAGCGGTGTTTGGTTTATTATGTCTTACCATAGTCTTATATAATAGACGCTGTCTAACATTTTTTGGAAATATCCCCAGAATGCGTTGACTATCGCGATTTGATTATGTATGATAAAAGTATACTTGGAACAATAAAACTACATTTCTAATAACTTACCCACTTTTTATACTGGGAAAAGGATGTTATGAAAAAGTCAAAATATTCTGTGATCGTTCTTCAAATTATCACCGTGTTTTTTTTGGCTTGTGCCTGTAATGGCCAAAATGATCCAACATCAAGGTCGACAACCAACAATTCAAGCACATTCTCATTTTTATCCAGCACGACATATCCGTTATCGACCGGTTTTTTTAGTTCGTCAACTAACGGAGATTCAACCTATTTATCCACCTTTAGCTCCGAAACCACGACATCACCCCTTATGACCACTCCTCCAAACACACTCTCAACTGCCAGTAGTATTCAAACAGAGGATATATTCAATTACAACGTGACGGGCTTTGCCAGCGAACATGTTGCAATCCCAAATTGCACACCGGAGGACCCTGGTTATTATGTGGTGAGGACTCCCAAGGAATTTATGGATGCGATCAATGCGGAAAACAGCAGCAGCAAGAATACGTCAGCCGCCCGTATCATTGAAGTGGCTCAGGATCTGGACATGGGGTATCTGGAAGTCACCAATCAATATGGGTTGATCCCGAGTTTTGAAGCGCATAATGAACCGAAATTGCATCCGCGATTGATCGAGTCAGGTGTGGGGAAAATTATTATTCAAGATCGCGATGGATCAAAAGATAAGTATAACGAAGGGCTGATGATATTTTCGAAGTCGGGACATACGATCCGTCACGCGAGCTTTATCATCAAATATTGCCACAACATCATCATTCGCAATCTTCGCTTTGCGGAACTCTGGGAATGGGACGAAAAGGATAAAGGGGATTACGACACGAATGACTGGGATTACTTTACTCTTCGCGATGTTGACGGCATTTGGTTTGACCATATTGAACTCGAGAAGGCATATGATGGGCTCATCGACTTTAAAGGAGAAGATGATCCGGAAGATACCGTGATCAACGCGACGTTCTCTTTTATGAAACTTAATTTCCAACCCACCGAATTCATTCGCGAACAATTCGAGTATTTGGAAACGAATCAATCCAACCATTTATACTATCAAGGAATGCGAAATGCAGGCATGACGATGGAAGAAATCATCCAATTGAACAGTTTTCAGAAGAAAGGCTTTCTTTTAGGGGGAAGCGAACTCCGGGAAGGGAATCGTTTCACCCTGACCATTGCATACTCACAAATAACGAATCTGCAGGATCGATTTCCCCGATTAAGGGGAGGCGATGTTCATATTTACAACTGTGTGTATGATGCCAGTCAAATCTATTCTTTGCGGAATGATGTGCTGGAAAGCTACCCAACTCTGTTTGCGAAAACCGAGTATAAACGACAATTGACAAACCAAGCCATTGTGACGACTGAAAATGGAGCGGTGTTGGTTGAAAACTCGGTGTTTATCGGTGTAGCTCAAATCATCAAGTCCAATCAAGTTTCCGCCAACCATCCGGTCATGACCGGCAAGTATCAAGTCAATGATTCTATCTATCGCTTGGGGGAAATTGAATTTATCGGCTCGAGTGACGATCCGGACACAGCGTTTATTCGGTCCAATTCCGAACCGATTTTACCATTTTCCTGGACAACGATTCCCTCACTTCCGTATTCAGAATACTTGTTGATCGATCCGGTCTTGTTAGAAAGCAGTCTTGAGCAGGCCATCCTCGGGGTGACGGATCGATTATTCCCTTGGCTATCATAACCATCAAAACAGATGAAAGACCAACATAAAAAGAAAATAGGATATAGGAGGAATAGTATGAAGCGATCATTAAAACGATTATTGCTCCCAGGAATCGCTCTATTTGTCGGTTTAATCCTTTTTGGATGTAAAGGATTGTCGACAACTGAGCCTACAACGATTGGGACAACGCTCCCGCCAACGACCACTACGACAACGACGACTGCAATGACGACAACTTCAGCAGTCATGACAACCACCGAGTCGACGACGGCAACGCCATCGACCACGATTCCAACGACTATAGAGGTCTCAACCATTGAGCTTACGACGACGGAATCAACTATTGCAGTGACTTATTCCGTAGTATTCGACTCGGGAGGAGGCACAAATGTCAACCCGATTTCCGAGTTATCCTCCGGAGAAAGCATCGATGCACCAATCCAGCCTACTAAAGATGGATTCGCCTTTGATGGGTGGTATAAAGAAGCATCTTTCACCAATCTTTGGGATTTCTCCTTAGATACCGTCACAGGAAATATCACGCTCTATGCCAACTGGATCGAGCTTTTCGAGGTGACCTTCGATTCCGTGGGCGGATCGGCTGTAGAAAGCGCGAGCAATATATTGGATGGCTCGATGATTGAAGCCCCAGCCATTCCCACAAAATCCGGACTTACCTTCATGGGCTGGTATAAAGAAGCCACATATACCACCGAATGGGTATTTGCCACAGATGTGGTAACAGCGGACATCGCCCTTTATGCCAAGTGGAGTATTGTCGTCATATTCGAAGAGGATCATGGAACACCTGCTCCAGATGATGTCGTCGATGTCACCAGCGGTACGAAGTTGAATGAACCGGCTGCAATGACCAAAACCGGTGCGACATTCCTTGGTTGGTACAAGGAAAATACCTTTGATACCGTATGGAATTTCACGATAGACACGGTGACAGAAAGCATGACGCTTTATGCCAAGTGGAGTATTGCTGGTCAACCGATATCGACTAAAGAAGAATTCCATTCCTTGACCATGAGCGACTCGACAGACTTATATTACTTGGTAAATGATCTTGATTTTACGGGGTTTGAATGGATTGAAAGCGGAACAGGCACGGCCTTTAAGGGCATGTTGAATGGCAACGGGAAAACATTATCCAATATTACGATTAGTTGTGGGGAGAATACGGGTGTTTACGGAGGACTCTTCCAACGCGTCAACGGCGCGATGATCGCCAATCTAATCATCGATCACGCCTCGGTCACCATTAATGGTCGAGCAGGAGTCCTGGTGGGAAGAATTGAGGGAGACGGCGCAACTCTCAACAACATTACGATCAGGAATTCTTCCGTCAGTGGCACAGCAGGAGAAGGAACAGGCGTGTTGGTTGGCAATGCATCCTATCGACTGACGGCTTCACGAATTACCATTCTCAATTCAAGCGCCCTCAATACCGGCAAAAATGTGGGTTTCTTGGCGGGAAGAGCCGATGACATCGTAAATCTCGAAAGTTTATATGTTCAGAATTCCTCAGTAGAAAGCCAAACCTACAATACCGATGCGGGTGTTGGAGGAGTGATTGGTTATACAAATAAAGCAACGGCTGATTTATCCCTCAATAAAGTAGTTTTAGAGAATTGTATTCTTAACGGACGTTCATCCGGGGCATTAGTGGGATTTTATAAGTTGGGTGCTCTCGAAGTCAGCGATGCTTTTCTAGATGTCGAGTTTCCCTATGATTCCAGTTCAGGAGCTGAACAAAGCGGCATAATTGGAAGAAGAACCGTTACGGACACGCTGGATCCGGTGCTTCAAAATGTGTATGCTCATTTTGAAGGAAGCACTCCGGGGGATGCCATTCAACTGGATTCTTCTTACATGATCGATAATATGGAACTCATCAATCAAACGTGGTGGGATACCAATATCACCGCAATCGGCGAATCAGTTTTCTGGAACTATAATGAAGTCAACAACTTTTATACAATGTTAGAAGCGGTGATCCTAGAGCGTTTCACGGTGTCATTCGAGACCAATGGGGCTGATCCCATTGATCCAATGGCCAATGTCATCGATGGTTCTTTGATATCAGAACCCTTGATTGCTCGTGAAGGATTCACGTTGCTTGGATGGTATACGGATGCATTATTATCGGCAAAGTGGAATTTTGAAACTGATTTGGTGACGGAAGATTTGACACTTTATGCTTCGTGGGAAGCAATCGTAATCACCTATACCCTCACATTTGACAGCGTGGAAGGTAGTTTGGTTGATCCGATCGCGGATATTTTGCCTCATTCCACTGTTGCAGCTCCAATCGCCCCAACGAAGGCGGGATACGCCTTTCTTGGGTGGTTCACCGAAAACACTTATGTGACCGAATGGATTTTTGATACCACGACAGTAGAAGGCAATATGACGCTTTATGCGAAATGGATTGAAGTCTTTGATGTCACATTCATGGTGAATGGCGGCGATCCGATTGACCCACTAACCAATATTCACTTAGGTTCGCTTATTACTCCTCCCTCTGCGATTAAAACCGGTTTCACTTTTGTCGGTTGGTTCAAAGACGTTGATTGCCTAATTCCTTGGGTTGCGGATACTGATCAAGTGACCGCGGATATCACTCTTTATGCACAATGGATGATCGTCGTTAAATTCGTGGCGGATTATGGAACGCCGGCTCCGGCAGATATTCTTGATGTCGAAAGTGGGTCGACTATTTCGGAACCGGCGACGATGACCAAAAGCGGTGCTACATTCCTCGGTTGGTACAAGGAAGCAACTTTCGATACTTTATGGAATTTTGCGACAGATACCGTGACGGCGAATACAACGATATACGCCAAATGGGATATTCCTGGCAAAATCATCAGCACCGCTCAAGAATTCTATGATATGACCATCTCCGGTTCCGATGGAATGTTCACGCTGATCAATAATATTGATTTTACCGGATTTGAATGGATTGAAAGTGGCAGTGGCACCACTTTTAAAGGCGTTTTGAACGGAAACGGAAAAACAATTTCCAATTTGACAATTGTTGGAAGTGGAACTTCCGTATACGGAGGGGTGTTCCAACGCGTCAATGGAGCATCGATCCTCGATCTTACTTTGGATGCTGTCTCCGTGAATGTGGACGGCCGTGCAGGTGTTCTTATCGGGCGAATTGAAAGTGCTCCAATCACAGTCTCTAATGTCACCATTCTTAACTCGGCGGTCACTGGAACCGCTTCGGAAGGGGCAGGCATTCTCGTGGGAAATGCCACCTATGGATTGAACGGAACGTCGATTATCATTAAGAACTCCATCGCCTCCTCAACGAACAAATATGTGGGCATTCTGGTTGGACGTGCCGATCGAGAAATCAATGTCACCGATTTATTCATTGATAATTCGAAGGCGGAGACATCCAGTACGGGAACGGATTCCGGTGCTGGAGGAATTGTGGGCTATACCAATGCGGCCACTGCATTGATTGTTCTTAATCGTGCGGTCATTGAAAATTGTGAAGTGAAAGGTGGCGTGGGTGGAGGAATCGTCGGCTACTATAAATATGGTGGAATGAATATTACCGATCTTTTCCTTGATATCGAATTCACTTACCTCTTGGGTACAAATGGGTTAATCGGCAGACGAAACGTCGATACCAACACAACAGATCCAATACTTGCCAATGTTTGGGCTCACTTCGTTAATGAACTTCCTGGAGACAAAACCGTTCCACTGGATCCATCTTTGATGCTTGCTGATCTGGCGGGATTAGACAATGACTGGTGGGTGGTTCATTATGCGAACCTTGTCGCAAACATAAAATGGAGTTATAACGCGACAAGTCATTTCTTTGAATTATCCTAAAGCCACAAGTGTTTTATCCGCGCCGTCATTTGGCGGCGCGGTTTTTTCTTGGAATGATGAGATTCTCTTGAAAGAATTCTCGTTATCTCATACAATGAAATTGGTAATGAATAGGAGTCGGATCTCATGGAAGAATTTTTAAGACAAATGATGAAGGAATTCAATCCTTACCATCTTGATAAGGGGATGACCTATGAAGATGGATTATTCTTATTGGCCATAGAAAAATACTATCAAATCACCCATAATATGGATTATTTGCGTTATGTCCAGTCATATGTGGATCAACATGTGGATTCCACTGGATATATCAAAAATTACCACCTGGAAGACTACAATATCGACAACATTCTTGCCGGAAATATCTTGTTTTTATTATACGATCATTTTAAAGATAACAAGTACTTGCAAACAATCAACCTGTTGCGAGAACAATTGCGAACACAACCCAGAACCCGCTCAGGCAGTTTTTGGCATAAACTGCGTTATCCTTATCAAATTTGGTTGGATGGGTTATATATGGGGCAGTTGTTCTATCTGAAATATGCGTTATTGACTCGGGAAGAAGACATCTTCCAAGATGTTCTGCATCAATTCAATAATGTGAAACGCTATTTGTGGGATCATAAGAGAAAGTTATACTGCCATGCGTTTGATGAACAAAAGAACATGCAGTGGAGTGATCCGATTACCGGCAGATCTGCCAATATTTGGAGTCGTTCCGTTGGTTGGTATGCGATGGCGCTCGTGGAAGCATACGAGTTGTTTCCTCTTGATAGAATCAAGGGAAGAAATAGCCTTTCCAATTTATTAGAAGAATTACTGGAAGGAATGACTCCGCATCAAGATCCAAAATCACACATGTGGTATCAACTGGTGGACAAACCGCTTTTAGAGAAAAATTATTTAGAAACCAGTGGATCAGCCATGTTGGCTTATGCCATGTTGAAAGGGTCAAGAATCGGCATGATAAAAAAGAGTTATTGGGAAAAAGGAGTGCAAACCGTCAACGGCATCGAAGAAACATATCTGAAGAAATCACCATACGGATATGTGTTGGAGGGAACATGCAAAGTTGCCGGACTCGACAATGAAAAGCGGGATGGAAGTGACAAATATTATCTTTCAGAACCCATCGCGGCTAACGAAATCAAAGGAGTCGCACCCTATCTCTTTTGTCTGACGGAATTAATGAGAAGATAACAGTCAACCGAACATTAAACAAAAACGAAGCGAAAAGTCGCTTCGTTTTTCACGAGAGAATCTTTGAAAAAATCATTCATAATCAAGCAAAAAACCAAGGAGGAGATTCAGTGAATTGAATAATAAAAACATTCACAAAACACTATTGACAAGGTTTTTTTCTCGTGATAAAATTAGATTGATAATAAACACCGTCTATTATATAAGACATATAACAATCATGATTTTGGATTTCAGGTTCATCTTTTTCAAATGAACCATTTCCCAGTGTTTTCTGTAAATGTTACCAGAATATGTCAATTATGCCACTTTTTCTCCATGATAATGATTTGAAATTGATTATTTGAACGGATCTTATTTTGTTGACGGGGGAAGCTATGAGCACTTTTATTCATGAGGACATGTTGCTTCAAAACGATTTTGGGAAGATGCTGTTCCATCAGCATGCTCAAAAAATGCCGATCATTGATTATCATTGTCACTTGGATCCCAAAGAAATATACGAAGATAAAAAATTTCGTAATATTGTCGATGTCTGGCTTTCAGGGGATCATTACAAATGGCGGCTTATGCGGGCCAACGGAGTGACAGAAGATTATATTACGGGCAATCAGCCCGATTTTGCCAAGTTTCAGAAATGGGCGGAAGTAGTAGAAATATTATTGGGTAATCCTTTGTACCATTGGACTCATTTTGAGTTAAAACGATATTTTGGAATTGATGAGTTGCTCGGACCGAAGACCGCAAAGATGATTTATACTGAAGTGAATCGCCAACTGAGTGGATTGTCAGCGAGGAAACTGATTGAACTAAGTGGTATTGAGACCATTTGTACAACCGATGATCCAACTGATGATTTACAGTGGCATGCATTATTGAAAAAGGACCCGAAAATGAAAACGCGGGTACTTCCCGCGTTTCGTCCGGATAAAGGATTGAATATTGAATTGCCGGATTTTTTGAATTGGGTTCACTCTCTGGCCTCGATCGTTGGCTATCCGATAGAAAATTTGAAAACGTTTGAACAAGCGTTGTTCGATCGCGTCAAGTATTTTCATGAACTCGGATGCCGTTTGTCTGATCACGCATTGGACTACGTGAGTTTAGAGAAAGCTGGAGCAGAGGAAGTTGGCTTGATATTTGAACGGGCGTTACGGAAAGAATCGCTCAGTCGTTCGGAAATCCGAAAATACAAAGGATACATTCTCGTATTTTTAGGAAGGCTCTACCATCAATATGGCTGGGTCCAGCAATATCATATCGGTGCTCTTCGGAATACTTCCACGAGAATGTATGAAAAATTAGGTCCGGATACTGGATTTGATGCCATCAATGATATTTCATTTGCCTATCCGCTTTCGGAACTGCTCGATTCACTTGATCAAACTGGTGAGCTTCCGAAAACCATCCTATACACTTTAAATCCACGTGATTTCGAGGTAGCAATCACTTTGATGCAAGCGTTTCAAGGCGACGGCATCCCAGGAAAAATCCAATTTGGTTCTCCCTGGTGGTTCCTCGATACGATGGACGGCATGAGAAAACACTTTAAAGCGTTGGGAAACAATGGATTATTGGCTCGATTTATTGGGATGCTGACAGATTCCCGAAGCTTCCTGTCGTATCCCCGCCATGAATACTTCCGACGAGTCCTCTGTGACTTTATTGGAGAAGAAGTGGTGCGTGGTCATTTTCCTAAAGATGAAACATTACTAGGCAAGATGGTTGAAGATATTTGCTATAATAACGCAAAGAAATATTTCATGCTTTAGTCAGATAAGATTATCTGAAATAATTCTTCAAAATATTGTTTTATCTGTTTTATTCTCTCCTTGGACAGGTCGCGGGACATGGGTGACGGGATCAATGGATCCTCATAAAAGCGATACTTATGTTTCCCCCAATCGTCATAGCGAACCGAGTGGATCTCGCCTTCAAATCGGCATCCATGGTAATACACATAGCCATGTTCCCGCCATGGCCTGGCCAAGAATACTTGATTTGTGCCCGATCTATTTAGAATTTGACAATTCCAAAATACAAATCCAATTGGATTCTCTTCATACGTTGATGGCGCAGCAATATATCCGGGGAGTTGACTAATCAAACAACAGGTTTGGAAGAGTGCCGTGGCACTTCCAAAGATATAGTCCACCGATCCACCGATCGTACAATCAATAAAAAGGTGGTTCAAAGGGCGTTGATGCAACAATTCCTTTGGTAACAAATCGAGGTAGCGGTTGGTGAGATCCTTTGGCAAGGGCCCAAGAAATAACGTATCTTGATATCCCAAGATCGTGCACTGCGTCAGGCGAGTTTTGTCACCATATAATGCACAAGCGACCGCTTGTCCGATGCCTTTCCCATGCCCGGCATCGTTGACGATAGTCAAGTTTGAGAGCGTTACCTCGTCTGAGGTAATGGTGAGTGTGGGCGTGCGAAACGTATTGAAGGGACGTCCGTCTTTATGCAATTTGTCATTATAGTCCGAAAAAGAAAGAATGCTCTCTCGATTGCCTGAACCGATTACACTCACATTGTTTCGCCTAATCCATACCTTTTCCTGGTATTCCCCCTTTTCTAAGGTGACCTGAACTGGTTGAGTGTTGGGAATATTCGCGATTGCTTCGGTAATTGACATACCGGGAGCGAGAGTCAATGATATCATAGGAAACTCCTTTCTTCCAGACTCATTATATTAGGGAGTTGTTAATTTGACAATACGCAAGTTACGAACGATTGATCTGATCATATTCACGGTTGTAGGCTCCATACTTGATATCGTGATTGGTCTCAAGGGTTTTTTTGGGATCGTGGCGTTTGTTTCTATTGGAATTCCTTTAGTGGTTCTCTCTTACATCCGCTGGGGAAAATATGCATTATTGGCAAACCTCGTCTTGGCAATCGTCCATTTATTTCTTTTTGAGGCCCCATTCTTATCCCGGTTGGCCCATTCTTTGGCCCTCATGTTACTGTCATGTTCTCTTTTTATCCAACGCTGGTCTTTCTACCGTGTCACTCGTCTCAACTTCGGCTTGGTCGTTGGGCTCTATATTGCCTTGTACCTCATCATGTTTTTTGGTGAGTGGTGTATGTTACTGATTTTTCAAATGGAAATCCCCTTGGAAAACTTGGCACTCAATCATTCAATCAACATCTTGGTCGGCAGCTTCTTATTGGGTTTGATGGCGATTCAAAAAGAATTGCTCGTTCACATGGATCCTTATTTGAGAGAAAAGAGTGAGGAGAACAAGCAGCATGAATAATACTGCCAAAATGAAACGCGAACTGACTCCAGAAGAAATCCATCACGAAGAGCTGATGGAAGAACTTGAACGGACAAGATGGCGTCGCTACTGGCACCAGATCAAGAAGAGCTGGCCTGTCTACGTGATGCTCATCCCCGTTATTCTGTTTTTCTACTTTTTTCGCTATCGCCCGATAGGTGGTATCTTGGTCGCCTTCAAAAATTACGATAACTATGCGATATCGATTGGGGAAAGCGACTTCTACGGATTGTATGCCTTTCGCTATTTGATCGTTGGGCCTCAGGCCGAACGATTCTGGCAAGCTTTCCGCAATACATTTACTTTGAGTGCTTATGGGTTGTTTTTCGGCTTTCCGATTCCAATTGTACTGGCATTATTGTTCAGCGAAATACGCAATGAAACCTATCGAAACATCACGCAGATCATTTCTTATTTACCTCGATTTATATCGACGGTAGTGATCACTTCGCTGATTGGATTAATGCTGTTTCAGGGGAGCATCAATCAATCCCCCGGGATTCTGAATACCCTCTTCGCCAAACTCGGGTGGATCGAAGAGGGGGGAGCGGTGATGACGGAACCAGAGTTTTTCCGTTCCATCTATATCATTTCTGGCATCTGGGAAGGGGCTGGCTATGGATCGATTGTCTATTTCGCAGCAATCATGGCCATCAGCCCCACCAATTATGAAGCTGCGAAGATTGATGGGGCAAATAAACTCGCGCAAATTCGGTATGTGACGCTTCCGGGGATGGCACCCACTTTGACGATCATGTTGATCTTGCGGATCGGTGATATCTTGAGCGTTGGTTATGAAAAGGTGCTGTTGCTGACACAAAATCAAGGTTTGAGTGTCTTAAGTACTGCCGAAGTGATCTCTACTTATGTGTTGACCTTGGGAGGGCTATGGTCTTCAGGAAGTGGATCAGGAGTAAGTTTTGCGGCTGCAGCGGACTTGTTCAATTCATTCATCGCGATGTTCTTGGTGCTGGGTGCAAATTACATCAGTCGCCGTGTCTCAGACACGTCGTTGTTTTAGGTGATAATCATGAAAAGACTCGATCGCAGTGAATTGATATTCAAGATTTTCGCTTATGTCCTCGTAACCGTTTTTGTGCTCACAACGATCTATCCCTTCATCTATAGTGTCTCCATGGCGATTTCCAGTGACAGCGCAGTGACGTTTGGACGAGTGGTGTTGTGGCCAGTGGAAATCCAATTAAATGCCGTGACCGACCTGATCGTTGGAGAATGGGCAAAATCTTTCTGGATTGCTTATACGAATACGCTCTTCTATACCTTCTATGGCACCATCTTCAGTATGACCCTTTCGATTTTTGCGGCCTATGCGCTCTCCCGCAGAAATCTCGTGTTCAAACGGCAAATCGGCTTTTTTATCGTCTTTACTATGTGGTTCTCGGCGGGTCTTATCCCGACTTATATCAATTATCGGGAAATGATGGTCAACAATCGCTGGGGGATCATATATGGATTCGGTGTCCAAGCATTCAATATTCTATTGTTGCGGAATTATTTCAACGGCATTTCCCGAGAAATCGAAGAAGCCGCCATCGTCGATGGCGCAAATGAATTTCAAGTATTATCCAATATCTATTTACCGATGTCCAAATCTGCCTTGGCAACAATCACTTTGTTTTATGCGTTGAATCGTTGGAATGGTTATTTCTGGAATATGAGATTGGTCCAGGGCACTGAACATCCGCTTCAGGTTGTTCTTCGTGGAATCATTACCAACGCAAGCAACACCGATGATATTTTCAACTATCCTTACTCGGAGTTTTCGTTGGCATATGCTGCCATTGTCTTATCTATCATCCCCATTGTCGTCATCTACCCTTATTTACAGCGATATTTCGCTCGGGGTGTCAACGTCGGTGGGGTAAAAGAATAGAAATATTTAGATAAAGGAGAAAGATATGAAGAGATTTATCACACTAGCACTCATGTTCGTGGTGGCGCTTGCCTTGGCGGCTTGTAATGGCGAGACAACAGCAGCCCCCACCACCACTGCGGGATCAACCACCACAGGAACTGGTACAACAGCGGCTCCCACTTCGGTAGGAACAACAACAACTGCGCCAACAACGCCTGCTTCGACAGGAACCACGACTGAATTTCCTTTGAGTCAAGAAGTGACGTTGAACATGGCCATCAACTATACCTCTGGAGGTCAGTTGATGAGTATCTCGTATCAAAAAGAAGCGGCTTATGTCTCCACAATTGACGATACGACCTATACCAAAGGCGATTTATTGCCGGTATGGGCAACAATAGGTGATATTTTGAAAGTCAATTTTGTTGACATGGCGACGTCCTCCGATCCGGATACCAATTCTCAATGGGATCGGTTGGAGAGCGAGAATTTTGCGGGAGTGGATATGGTCAATGGAACAGGCCAATTGATTGGTCCTGCTGGCGTTGATGGCAATTTTGTCGATATTGCAAAATATCTTGACGACATGCCATTCTTCAAAGCCTTTCTGGAAGCCAATCCCTCGGTTCGAGTCTCGATCACCTCGGCTGATGGTGGCATTTACTTTACTCCGTATTTTGATGGATTTGGCGAGTTGGAAAACATGTTTTTATGCCGGATCGACTGGGTAGAGGATATTTTGGATGCGGCAAACACCGATGCTTTTGATATTGATCCAGCAACCAAACCCACGGAGTACACCCGTCGACAAATTCCGGTACCGATCGATGTGGACATCATTGTGGCCAATCCGGAAAGTGCGCTGACCGACACACGGGTCGTCGAAAAGAATTACACCGTCAATATTTTGAATGCTCTAGCTCAAGTTGCCAATCCGACAGGAAAAGCTTTGGCTGATGTATTCCGCGCCCATATCCAAAACACTTATGGTGATCAAGGCTACGCCAAACTCTCCGATGTGTTTGTTGGCGTGGATGCGGCATATGATACCGATGAGTTGATGGCTTTGATGTATGTCGTTAAAGCCAATCCGAAGTATCTGACTCGGGAACATGCAGCGCCTTTATCGGAAGTAGAAGTCCTATTCCCCCGCGAAGCCAAAGGCAACCGTGTTGCCAACTTGATCCGCGGAATGGAATTTTTCGGACTGCGCGGCGTATTCAGCCGTTGCGAAAATTTGTATTTTGACGCAACTGGCACCATTCAAGACATTCGTCATGAACAAAAATTCCTCGATGCTATTGCCGATCTCAACGCGCTTTTCGAAGATGATCTGATTTATCCGATCTTAACGGGCGGCGCAAATATCCGAAAACAATTGCTAGAAGGCTCCAACGGGTTCATTACCTATGATTATAATGGAACTTCGACGACAACCGGGTTGATCGATAAAGGAAACGACAAGGATCCAACTTATAAATTTGAAGCGATTCTTCCGCCAGTCTGTGATTGGCTTGGCAATGGAACCTATTTCCATTTCAGCGAGTCCGTTCGTTCGATCAAAAACGAAGCTTGGGGCATCCCGATTCAAGTGGAATCCAACCCCGGAAAACTCCAACGGGCACTGATGTTGATGGATGGACTATATGACTATTCGACTGTCAATTCTATCGGTACGATTCACCTGTATGGACCTGTTGGTTGGACCGATGGAACCATTGAGTATGGATCCGATGTGGTTTATAAGTTGAGCAATGATGCTCTTGCGGAAATCGCGGATCCTACCGTCGGAAATGGTAGCCACATCAATTATCTGAGACAGTATGTGGGAGCGACTATGCCAATTGGCCATATCCGTAGCCTCGGCTTGGAATATCAGACATTATCGGATCAAGGAAAAGAAAGTGTTGAAAGGATCAATCGAGCTGTGGAAGTTGGCACGTTCAAACTAGCTGGTCAAATTGCTTCGACGGATGAGATTTACAGCCGAATCCCCGCAACAGTCAGTCCGCTATGGTTCCAATTATCACCGACATTCTATCCGCTTACCAAAGCTGAAAATGATATTATCGTAGCGACTTGTGCTTGGATTGATCTTTATGATGACAACGCATTATCGACCTTGGTTCAATACGGCTTTACCGGTGAAGGTGGTTCGGTCACAGAAGCTGCTTACTGGCAAATGTTTGTCATGGGTAACTACGACCTCTATGACGATGTCTATATCAAAGGATATCGGAACGCCTACAACCGTCTCCAAGAAGACGAATAATCCTCCTATCGCTTTACTTGATTTAAGAACGGTTTGGGGAGACAAAATGGTTTGTCTCCCCAAAACCCGACTTTAAAAAGAGGGAACTCATGAAAATAATCCAGAAAATCTTGTTTTTTGCCTCCATCGCGATGGCGCTGACAACTTTTATCTATACATTATCCTTTTCTAGCGGTTGGGCGCTGGGCAAAGATTGGCTTGGCGATTTTTATCTTGAGGCGCAAACAGTGAACAAGCTGCTCTTTAAATGGGCATTGTGGGGCGTGATTTTTTCGATCGTTGGGTTGATTTTTAATACGCATTTGAATCGGAACTATTATGTGACTAATTTTTTGTTCATTCTTTTGACGATCGGTTGTTTTGTCATAACGGGAGTGGAAATCTTAGATAAAGTTCCCCCGCTGAAAGAAATGTATTTGGCGCTGGATCCGTTTTGGCTTGATTTCATCAGCCAAGCAAACTTATCCGGTGGATCTTCAACAGCGGTGTTTGAGGTTGGAATTGTATTGGCGTATTTATTATTTGCTTTTGCTTGTCTCTTGTTGATGTTCTCTATTTATAAATTAGTGGTGCAATTAATTCGTGCCAAGACGAAACAAAAACGGCGATTGGGGGCGAAGTTGTGAAATCAATCAATCTGAAGATCGACCGTATGCGATTTCAGACCAATCAAATCGGCTATGCCCTGACGCTGTTATCGCTTGCGATCAGTCTGATTTCCTTATTCACCTTGATCACCTATGACGAATTCTCTAGTGGGGAGGATCCGATTCGGGTGATACCAGACTTGCGTTTTGGGATTGAAATATCGTTAGCAATCGTTTTGATGTTGATGACATTTCTTGCGGCGGAAAAAGTACGATATTATCATCCGTTCTGGTCCATTTATGGATTGTTTGTTTTGGCAGGAATTAATTTGCTTCGGATTTTTAATATTCCATTTTATGCTTTTGAAAAAGGGTGGATTCGTGAATCCACAAAAATGGTGACGATAATTGAATTTGCTGTGTCAGCGGGACTATTGGTGATTGCTGGAATTGTGTCTCTGATCAAAGTGCTCCAACTACGTCAACATCTGAAAGAGACTGAAACCTCATGAGTACGATGCGTTTTGACAAAGTCAGTAAAGTGTTCTTAAATGGCGTGGAAGCCGTTCATGAATTCACCATGGATGTCCATGAAGGTGAATTCATTGTCTTAGTCGGCCCGTCTGGTTGTGGAAAATCCACCACGCTCCGAATGGTAGCGGGACTAGAAGAAATCACATCAGGCGATCTCTTTATTGATGATAAACGGATCAATAACGTCGCTCCAAAAGATCGTGACATTGCCATGGTCTTTCAAAATTATGCCCTCTATTCACATATGACGGTCTATCATAACATGGCCTTCAGCTTGGTGCTTCGGCACGAAAATCCAAATAAAATACATGAACGAGTTCTGTGGGCGGCCGACATTTTGGGGTTGACTCCATATTTGAACCGAAAACCAGCTTATCTTTCCGGTGGACAACGACAGCGCGTTGCTTTGGGAAGAGCCATCGTTCGCGACCCGAAGATCTTTTTATTAGATGAGCCCTTATCCAATTTGGATGCCAAATTGAGAAACAGTATGCGGAAAGAATTGAAAGATCTGCATCACAGGCTTCAGACAACGATGATTTATGTCACACATGACCAAATAGAAGCATTGACCTTGGCCGATCGGATAGTCTTGATGAAAGATGGGGTGATTCAACAAATCAGCACGCCATTTGAGATCTATCATGATCCCGAGAATCTCTTTGTGGCTAATTTCATCGGCACCCCGCCAATGAATGTTTTTGAGTTAACGATCCGTTCGGACGGGCAATTAATGATTGAAGGAACTCCACTAGATATTTCGGTCCATACGGCCTTTTCGAGTTTAAAAAAGCAAAATTATTTTGGGAAACAAGTTGTGGTAGGCGTCCGGCCAGAGTATATTAGAGTGGAGCCGGCTCAACCAACCGCTCAAGGAAACTTTGCCGTTGTGGATATATATGAGCTGTTAGGAGCGGATGCATTGGTTCATTTTATGATAGAATCAACCTCCGTCACAGCGAAAGTCTCGGAACTGATACCCATTAAGGCAAAGGAAAGTATCTGTTATCAATTTGATGTTGAGCATCTATATTTTTTTGACCGTGAAACGGGGGTGAGGATCCGTGGAGAACGCTGAACAAGAGTATAAAATACTCCCATGGCATAAACGTTGGTATTCCTTTAACAAGCAAAAAATACCGATGATTTTCACGGCGTTTGGCACGTTCTTTTTTACCGCTCTGATCGATTTTGAAGTTCAGGGAACGTCAATCAAACTCGTCTCTCATATTGCGGCAATCCGGAAGTTTTTGAACACCCCTTATAATAACATGTCCGCCTTTTATCTTTTTGCCATCTATCTGATCGGTGTAGTGCAATTATTCAATAGCTTTTCCTTTTCGAAAAAGCGTTCCCCGTTTGGCTTAATATTGATGACTTTCTTGACTGCGGTGCAGATAATATTGGTCGGATTATATACGTCGATATTTTTTCTCGAACAAGCAACAAGAACCGATTATGTGATCGATAGTGTCGCGCGCTTCTCCTATACGGTCTTCATCATCGGGGCAATCTTCTTTTTGATTGGGACGATCTTTGCTTGGTTTTATGTGGATTGGAAATATGTCAAAGAAATCGATGAATAATGACGGCGAGAAGCGGCAAAATCCCTATCTGATTGATAAACTGGCCAAAATTCCCGCTTGGTTAAAAATTGAATTTTTGAAATTTTGGGCGGTTGGAATGGCATTTTATCTGACTTTTTTTGGGTTGCCTGTCCGATTTGACTATTTGGATCGCATGGTTGTATTTGCATTAATTTTGATCCTCGCCATGGAATATTTGGTTATACCCGTCATTTACTTTATGGGACACGAGGAACATCCGACTGATTTTTATCTCCCGCATCACATCAAACGGAAATCCATTCTCAGTTTTTTGGGTTCCGCTCTCTATGTCGCGATCATTGTGACGCTCTCCCACTTCATTGTGACGTGGTGGGTAAAACTAGGGTTCAAAACGATTGGTGATGTGTTGACAGAATCACCGGCAGATCCCTTTACGTTTGCGTTCTTGTTTTTGATATTGGATTTAGCTTGGCTATTTCTCCGTTATTTTATCCACAAACTCTGTGTCAAGAAAGGCTGATCGATGTTTCAGATCCTCTACGTGTCCAGTCGAAGTGTCACGATCGAACTGCTCAATCACGAACCGTTCTATTCTCCGAAACCTTATTCGGTCTTTTTGAATGGGAAAATCGTCCGAAAAAACATGAAAACCAACGTATGTTCACTCTTTCATTTGTTGCCAAACACCGAATATCAAATCCAAATCGATGACGAAAAAATCTCATTCAACACCACTTCTGAATCATCCACTGCTGATGTAAGAAGGTTGGGAGCTTGCGGCGATGGCATTCATGATGACACAATTGCCCTGCAATCAATCATTCTTTCTTGCCCCAAACATGGTCGCATCTTTTTCCCGAAGGGTACTTATTTGAGTGGCCCTTTGTTTTTAAAAAGCAACATCACGATCGAATTGGATAAAGATGCCATTCTACTTGGGGATCCGGAAGGGTCACATTATCCAATTCTTCCAGCCAGAGCGGGTGTCGACGCTCAAGAAAACGATGAACTATCCTCGTGGGAAGGCGTACCCAATCCAACCTATGCCAGTTTGATTACCGGGATACAAGTCGAAAACGTTCATATCATCGGCGAAGGAGTTATTGATGCGAATGCTCAACACGGTGATTGGTGGATTCGTCATAAAGAAAAAAAAGCGGGTGCTTACCGGGCAAAAGGGCTATTTTTAAGCCGTTGTTCAGATATCCATCTTCAAGGCATTACCATCAAAAACACGCCTTCATGGAATTTGCATCCATACTTATCTGATTACATCGATGTCATCGACGTTCGGCTTAAAAGTCCGAAAAATTCACCCAACACTGATGGATGCAATCCGGAGTCATGTCGAAATGTTCGCATCATTGGTGTGCAATTTTCTGTTGGGGACGATTGTATTGCCATCAAAAGTGGAAGGGTTCACTTCGATAGGCAAGACTTTCCGCCTTGTGAAGCCATCACCATCCGGAATTGTCATATGGCATATGGCCACGGAGGGGTTGTACTCGGGAGTGAAATGTCCGGAGGAATCCGTGATCTCGATGTTCGTCAATGTTTTTTCGAACACACCGACCGCGGCTTACGGATCAAGACTCGGCGCGGCAGAGGGAAACAAGCGATCATTGATAGAATCGTTTTTGAAGATATTCGCATGGACAATGTCTCCACTCCTTTGGTCATGAATATGTTTTATTACTGTGACGAAGATGGTAAAACCGAATATGTGTATTCAAAAGCGAGGTTGCCAGTGGATGATCGCACTCCTTATCTTGGCAGTTTCACATTTCGACGAATCAATTGTACGAATGTGCATGCGGCAGCTGGTTTCTTTTATGGTTTGCCGGAACAACCCATCGGCCGTATCGAATTGAGCCAAGTTCATTTTAGCTATCATCCTCAAGCAAAGGCCGCTCTGCCTGCCATGATGAGTTTTTTGGACCCGATGCGAAAAGCCGGACTGATCTTTCATGAAGTATCGGAAGTGCTTTTAAACGATGTTCAAATCGATCATCCTGTGGGAGAACCGGTTGAATTGGTTCATGTTGAAAAATTTACTAGGAGAATCATCTGAATCGTTTGATTAATATTACGTTATCCGATATACTATAATAGGTGACCGTCTATGATAAAGAACACCGTTTGTAGAAAAATTAAAGAATGTGGAATTGTTGCCGTCATTCGAGCTCAAAATGAAGCGTCGGCATTGAAAATTGCCGAAGCTTGCCATCAGGGCGGCATCGACGCAATTGAGATCACCTTTACCGTTTCGGGTGCCGCACAGGTGATCCGACGTTTGTCTGAGCTTAATTCCAACTCGTCGATGATCATTGGTGCAGGATCGGTTATTGATGTTCCTACCGCTCATGAAGCTATTGATGCTGGCGCAACCTTTGTTGTGGGACCCGGATTTGATCCAGACGTTCAGCACTATTGTAAGGAGCAGAAAATCCCTTATATTCCCGGATGCTTCACCGTGACCGAAATGATGCAAGCAATGAAATCCGGAGTTGAAATCATCAAATTATTCCCCGGAAGCCTTGCGGGTCCGGATTATGTCAAAGCCGTTCGCGGTCCGCTTCCTACTATTCAATTAATGCCAACCGGTGGCGTGTCTCTCGATAATCTCCAAGCTTGGTTTGACAGCGGTGTGATTGCCGTCGGTGTCGGTGGCGAGATCACTGCGCCTGCAAAGACGAATGATTATGACGCTGTAAAAAAAAGGGCAGAAGTATTTGTCAGTCGCATAAAGAAAATTCGACAAGGATAATAATCAAAAGGGATGTGAAATCATGGCCAATATTATCACAATGGGCGAAATCATGTGCCGGTTATCCCCTCCCGGGGCAACTCGATTGGTTCAAGCAACTGCCTTCAATATCGTTTACGGTGGTGGCGAAGCCAATGTCGCGGTCAGTCTGGCTGGCTTTGGCCATGACGTTCATTTCGTGACCAAGTTGCCCAATAACGAATTGGGTGATGCGGCACTGGCATCTCTTAAAGCGCACAATGTCCAAACAAACGCAGTTGCCAGAGGCGGATCAAGGTTGGGACTTTACTTTTTAGAAACCGGGTTCGGGATCCGTCCATCCAAAGTCATCTATGACCGTGCGGGCAGCGCAATGGCGGAAGCGACCGATCCGGATTTTGATTTTGATGCTATTTTTGCAAATGCGAATTGGTTTCATTGGACCGGTATTACCCCGGCACTCAGTCCCCAAGCGGCTCAATTGACCAAAAAAGCGTTGATTGCAGCCAAAAAACATCAGGTTACAGTGTCGGTCGATCTCAACTATCGCAAGAAACTATGGTCTCCCAAACAAGCTCAAGCGGTGATGACCGACTTGATGCAATATGTGGATGTGATGATCGGCAATGAAGAAGATGCCCAATTGTCTCTTGGACTCACACTTAGGAAAACGAATGTCACCAGTGGTGAACTCATCAAGGAAGACTATCTGGAAATGTTTCGTTCTCTTTCCTCGCAGTATGGTTTTCAGTTAATAGCCACGACGCTCAGAGAATCATACTCCGCCAGTAAGAATGGTTGGCAGGCGCTTTTATTTGATGGAGAACGCTTGTATGAATCCAAACGCTACCTGATCGAACCGATTCTGGACCGAGTCGGTGGTGGCGATGCCTTCTCCGCAGGATTGATTCATGGCCTATTAACCCGCGACAAAGAACAAGCACTGGAATTCGCAGTCGCCGCCAGTGCGCTGAAGCATACCATCTATGGAGATTTCAATCTGGTTACTGAGAATGAAGTCGACACGCTCGTAACGGGAGACCTATCAGGGAGGATACAGCGATGAAAGAAAATCGTTCGGTCAATCGCATCTTGTCCATTTTGGAGTTGATCGCAAAACATGATGAAGGTCTGACCTTGGGTCAGATCTATCGGATGTTGGACATCCCCAAAGCGACAGTTTATGATTTTTTGCAGACGCTTTATAAAGCGGATGCCATCTATTATAAAGATCCCCGGCTTAAAAATTATGTGATTGGATCAAAAATGTTTGCAATCGGCTCCGTCTATACCAAAAACTCCAACTTAATCGAAGCGGCTCAATACGATCTCAAGGATTTTGCGGACAGACACGGTCGGACTGTTTTTATCACGAAACGTATCAATGACAAGATCGTCTATGTTTTCAAATATCAGCCAGACAACAATAAAATCGTGACCAAAGAAGAAATCGGTTCGGTTTTGCGAGATTTCAACAACAATCCGATCGGTCTATGTTACGCGGCTTTCGATCAAAAAATGCAAAATCCGGCGTTGCCCCAATATGAAGAAATACGCCAAGCTCGTTATGTCTTTTCCAACTTGGAAGATGGCAATCACATCTGCACTCTCGCTGTTCCTGTATGGAATTTTGAAAATCGGGTTTGTGGCGTATTGGTCGCTTCGGCACTCGCAGAAGAAGGCACCAATCGGCCGCTCTTAGCTCGCGAATTTATGGAAATTGCGGCAATGATCAGCCGAAAATTGGGCTATTTGGGAGATTTCAGTGATTGAACTGGGGATCCGAGCTCATGATCTTGGAAGGATGTCAGCGATTGATTTAAGAAAAGAAGCCCTTCAATACGGTTTTTCAGGAATTCAACTGGTGATTCCGAAAGCACTCAGCGACCCGTTTGATTATCAATCTCCGGAAAAATACCGTCATATCTTCTCTCCTCTTAAAATCATGATGCTCGGTGCTTATTTCAATCCGGTTGATCCCGATTTTGACAAAGTCACTTTGGGTATTCATAATTTTAAGAAGCATCTTCAGATCGCCAAAGGCCTTGGAGCCCTCTGTGTCGGCAGTGAAACTGGTTCGCTGATGGGAACTCCTTGGGGTTATGTTCCGGAAAATCATCGTCCGGAAACATTAGCTAGAGTCATTGATATTTTTCATGAACTCGTTCTTTTTGCGGAAAAGCACGATACTTATGTGGCAGTTGAAGGTGCTTATAACCATGTGGCTTATGATCCTCAACAGATCAAGATTATGTTGGATGCCATCCAACATCCACGATTGAGGGTCGTCGTCGACCTCTTCAATTTTCTTCATCCTGGCAATCATCAAGAACACCTGGCACTGCTGGATCGATCGTTATCACTCTTTCAAGAAAAAATTATCATCTTGCATCTGAAAGATTATCAGATCGAAAACGGCGTCATTACGCAAGTAGGTTTGGGAAAAGGCCTGATGAATTATCCTTCAATCATCTCGCGAATCAAGCGAAAACTACCTCATGTCCATCTTATTTTTGAAGGTGTGAAAGACGATGACATCGCATCCAGCTTTCAATATATCAGCCAATTAATCAATAAGGAGTGAATAATATGATTTTGAATGTGAAATATAACAATCATCCCGAAGATTCGAAATATTACGATACCAAAACGCTCAGGGAGCGATATCTGATTGAACGGGTCTTTGAACCCGATCAGATTACCTTTACCTATTCTCATCATGATCGCATCATCGCTGGTGGGGTGATGCCTATTCATAGCGCTTTGAGCCTTCCTGTCTCCAAAGATTTGGGAACCGCTTATTTCCTCGAAAGACGGGAAATGGGCGTGATCAATATCGGTGGTGCCGGTTGGATCAAACTGGATGGAAAATCGATTCCGATGGCCGAAAGAGATGGACTTTATGTGGGAAGAGGCATCCAATCGGTTGAGTTTGGGTCGAATGATCCGAAACAACCCGCCAAATATTATGTGAACAGCGCACCTGCTCACCAAAGTTATCCTTCCACACATATCCCCTTTACCAAAGCCAACCCTAATAAATTAGGCTCTCCCAAGACTTTGAATGAACGTACCATCTATCAATATGTCCACCCGGCTGTCTGTAAGTCCTGTCAATTGGTGATGGGAATGACCATTCTTTCCGAAGGCAGTGCCTGGAATACGATGATTTCTCACACGCATGAACGCCGAATGGAAGTCTATTTTTATTTCAATATGGCCGAAGACACTCGAGTTTTCCATTTCATGGGCCAACCCGAGGAAACACGGCACTTAATCATTCAAAATGAACAAGGAGTCATATCACCGTCTTGGTCCATACATTCCGGCGTAGGGACATCTGACTATACGTTTATCTGGGGTATGTGCGGTGAAAACCAAACCTTTGATGACATGGATTTTGTGGCCATGGATCAAATTCGTTAAGGAGGAAAAGATAGAATGATTATCGATCGATTTCGACTGGATGGAAAAGTTGCCCTTGTGACAGGGGCCTCCACCGGTCTTGGTCAAGGGATGGCTCTTGGCTTAGCCGAAGCCGGAGCGGATATTGTCGGTGTGGATTATGTCGCGATGAATGAGACAGAAGCAGCTATCACGAATCTTGGCCGGCGGTTCTTTGGGATCGTTATGGATTTAATCTCCATCTCTCCCGAAGGCTTAGACGAATGTGTGGCCTTATCGGTCAAACAGATGGGACATGTCGATATTCTAGTCAACAATGCAGGAATCATCCGGCGAGAAGATGCAATCGAGTTTTCAGAAGAAAACTGGGATGACGTGTTGGCTATCAATCTTAAGACCGTATATTTTTTGTCACAAGCGGTTGCTAAGCAATATATAAAACAAGGTAGTGGGGGCAAAATCATCAATATCGCCTCAATGTTGTCATTTCAAGGGGGGATCCGAGTTCCTTCTTATACGGCTGCAAAATCAGGTGTCAAGGGGATCACGATGGCCTTGGCCAACGAATGGGCAGGAAAAAACATCAATGTAAACGCCATCGCTCCCGGGTATATGGCAACCAACAACACCAAACAACTGCGTGATGATGAAGTACGAGCAGAACAGATATTGAATCGAATTCCAGCAGGAAGATGGGGATTGCCACAAGATGTCGCCGGTGCGGCAGTCTTTCTCGCCTCGGAGAATGCCAGTTACATTCACGGGACCACACTGGCGGTTGATGGCGGATGGTTGTCTCGATAAACAAATGGCAAAAACGGTCAAAAGATTGACCGTTTTTACTTTACACACTTTTTCGGATAGCATATAATACTAGCGGATACTTATCCAAAAGGAAGTGTAAAAATGAAAAAAGTACTCATAATTATCGGTGTAGTGATTGCGGTTCTCGTTCTTTCGATTATTATCAGCATGAAAGTCGTCGAAGGCAAGTTGGACGATTTGCGTGACATCACATTTGAAGCGATTGATGTGTCGGAGCATGCCGACGGAGTGTACGAAGGAGCATATTCACAATTTCCGATTTCGGTAAAAGTCGAGGTGACGATTCTTGATGGGGCGATCACTGAAATCGATATTGTTGAACATGAACATGGAAAAGGTGGCGACGCTGAAACCATTATCACAGATGTCATCGAGAGCCAATCATTAGCAGTCGATACCATCGCCGGAGCGACATACAGTTCCATCGCCATCCTACTCGCAGTCGAGGATGCTTTGGCAATTGAATAACACCATATATCTTGGGGGAGAATTATGCTGGACCGAGTGTCTGCTTTCATCGATCTAAATCGGTTATACCAAAATTATCATTCTATCCAGATCCATTGTGATCCATCGGTTTTTGTCATGGCAGTGGTCAAAGCAGATGCTTATGGTCATGGAGCGATTCCCGTCGCGACCTATTTGTCCGACCATGGGGTACGCCAATATGGCGTGCATTCGCTTTCGGAAGCATTAGAACTGAGAAACGCCGGTGTCCAAGGGGAAATCTTGATTTTCGGAAGAGTGGATAGTCAAGATGCGTCGATCTTAAAACGATCGGCTTTGATTCCGACGATACCATCACTTCAAGATGCGCAGATGCTCATTAGCCAAGCAGAAGGAGTGGTTGCGGACATCAAGATCGATACCGGGATGTCGCGTTTTGGCTTGCCTTGTCATCAGGAAACGGATTTGGAGAAGACACTCGCCGAAATTCGCTCGATTTTGGCGCTGGATAAGATAAAAATTCGCGGCATCTATACACATTTCGCCTCCGCTGATAATTCAGACTCTACGTTTACCCATCACCAAGCAGCGTTGTTTTCTTGGATTCAAAAACGACTACTTGAGGATGGAAGGCAAAAGCTTGTTTTTCATGCGGCCAATAGTGCCGCGACTATTCGCTATCCGGAATATCATTTTCAAATGGTGCGAACCGGGATTATGCTCTATGGCTATCCTCCGGTACAAACGACTTGGGATTTGTCGCCGGCACTGACTTTAAAAGCGAAGATAATCGATCTTCGAACTGTTCGTGCAGGAGAATCCGTTAGTTATGGGCAAACCTATGTTTCCTCGAAGACTAGTCAAATCGCCACCTTGGCGATCGGCTATGCGGATGGGTATTTTAGGTCTTTGTCCAATCGGGGCTTGGTGCGAATCAAAGGTCAGAATTGCCCCATCGTCGGGCGAGTCTGCATGGATGCCTGCATGGTCGATGTCACCGGGTTGACTCTTGCTATCGGCGAGGAGGCCACCATTATCGGGAAGAATCATTCAGCTGAATTGACCGCCGCTTTGGCAGACACTATCTCCTATGAGGTATTGACCAATATCAGCAAACGAGTTCCAAGAGTTTATCCCCGTTAGATTTAAATCTCCAAGCTCAATAAAGATTTAACAAAAAGTCACTCAGCTAAGAGCGACTTTTTTCATATTCGATGCAATCATTGAGGAAGAGTCTATGGATCGAATCATCCTCTGTGAGTTCAGGATGAAAGGCGACACCCGTTTGTCGAAGAGATTTTACCATGACTATGTGATCATCGACAGTTGCGAGGACTTGAACGGATTCTCCAACAGATTCAATATAAGGTGCTCGAATGAATACCATGGGAAAGGAACCAATTCCAGCGATTTCCGCCTTTGTAAAGAAACTACCAAGTTGTCGTCCATATGCATTTCGCTTGACGACGACATCTAATGTTCCAATGCTCGGATATCCGTTTGTCAGCGTCTGTTTTGCGAGCAAAATCAGTCCGGCACAAGTACCCAATACCGGCAAGCCGTTCTGGATTTTTTCACGGATGGGATTCATTAGCTGAAGATCTGAAAGCAATTTTCCGATTGTGGTGCTTTCACCACCTGGAATAATCAGCCCGTCCAGTGGTTTCAGGAAATCGGCGACCGAACGGATCTCATGATGAGAGATGCCGATTTTATCCAACATCTGCCCGTGTTCGAGAAATGCTCCTTGTAATGCTAAGATGCCGATATGCATGGATTTACTCTCCGCGTTTCGCCATCAATAAATCGATTTCTTCGGAATTGATGCCGATCATCGCTTCTCCCAAGTTTTCGGATATCTCCGAAAGAATCTGAGGGTTGTTATAGTTGGTGACGGCCTTGACAATGGCTTGAGCGCGTTTGGCAGGGTTTCCCGATTTGAAGATACCGGATCCCACAAAAACACCCTCCGCTCCGAGTTGCATCATCAGCGCAGCATCGGCAGGAGTGGCAATGCCTCCGGCAGCAAAATTGACGACGGGTAATTTACCTTGTTTTTGTACTAATCTCAATAAATCCAAAGGAACTTGAAGTTGTTTGGCTGCCTCGTAAAGTTCATCTTCACCTAGAGAAACAACTCGGCGAATTTCAGATTGGATTAACCTCATATGCGTTACCGCTTGAATGATGTCTCCAGTTCCAGGCTCCCCTTTGGTGCGAATCATCGAGGCGCCTTCTGCGATACGACGAAGTGCTTCACCTAAATTCTTGGCTCCACACACAAAAGGTACTTTGAACCGTGTCTTATCGATATGATAGATGTCATCGGCGGGTGACAAGACTTCACTTTCGTCGATGTAGTCGATTTCTAGGGCTTCTAAAATTTGAGCTTCCACAAAGTGACCGATGCGGACCTTGGCCATGACAGGGATCGAGACTGCCTGTTGGATTGCCTTGATCAACCCGGGATCGCTCATGCGAGAGACTCCACCAGCAGCGCGAATATCAGCGGGAATCCGTTCCAGTGCCATGACCGCGCAAGCACCTGAAGCTTCCGCGATTTTCGCTTGTTCCGGTGTGGTCACGTCCATAATTACCCCGCCTTTTAACATTTGGGCAAGTTCTTTGTTCAATTCATATCGTGTTTTTTCCATTGTAATCCTCCTCATTGACACATGTGTGGTTTTCAGGTATATTATAGTTGAATCTGGCATTATGTAAAGCCCCAGTTTTATTCAAATTGATAAGGCCAGTTAAGGAGGAACATGTTTACCTTCTATTTTGATGAAACCAGTAGAATAAACCGGTATGTTCAGTTAACTCGGCATATTCGACAACTGATCATGGGTGATGAATTGAAGTCAGGAATGCAACTTCCCTCCCGCAGGCAACTGGCGGAACATCTTCGGATCAGCGTGACCACAGTGGATTTGGCATATCAGCAATTGGTGGCCGAAGGCTTTGTGGTTTCTAAGCCCAGAAGTGGTTTTTTTGTTCGGGATTTAATTCGTTTGACTTCACCGAACTTTCCTGATAAAGAAATTAATCATTCTACTCTAAAAGAACAAACTTCTTATAAACATGATTTCAAAACCAACTTGGTGGATCCGAACTACTTCCCTTACATGAGACTAGCCAAACTAGAAAAGGAGACTATTTTAGATGATATTAGAGAAAAAATCAATGAACAGGATTTGTTTGGATATGATCCATTACGAAACGAAATAGCCTCATACCTTAGGCGTTATCGAGGGATTCAAGCGGATCCCGCTCAAATTTTGATTGGCACGGGGAGCGAAACAATGGTCACTCTGGTTCGAGGTATCTTTGGAAGCGATGCAGTTGTTGCCCTCGAGAATCCCGGCGTCCCCCGGATTCAAAAATTATATGAAGCATATGGCATCCGTACTTGCCCGATTTCGATTGATTCTGAAGGTATCCATCCCGACGAACTGGTCAAAAACAACTGCACACTGTGTCATGTGACGCCCTCGCATCAATTTCCAACGGGAATCGTGATGCCAATCACTAGGCGATTGGCGCTGCTTGAATGGGTCAATAAAAGTTCTAGTCGTTTTTTGATCGAAGATGATTATGACAGCGAATTTCGCTTTGGTGGAAATCCGATTCCAGCCTTGTCCAGTCTGGATCGAGAAGGCCGTGTCATCTATATGAATTCTTTTACCAAAAGCATGGCTCCCACGTTGAGAATCAATTTTTTAGTTCTTCCTCCGATACTTGTCCAACGATATCGACAAGTGTTTTTGGGCTTTTCTTCACCGGTCTCCTTGATTGCCCAAGTCTCTCTTGCCCGTTTTATGAAACAAGGATGGTTTGAAAGCCATCTCAATCGGATGAAACAACTCTATCGACAAAAGCGAGATCGACTAATCGCTTCTTTGAAAACCGGCCTGATATCCGATCGTATTCGGATCGTCGGTGAAGATGCGGGCTTGCATTTCTTAATGGAAATCAACGCTGATCTACACGAAAAAGATGTCATCAACGCCGCACAAGAAGCCGGAATCCGGATCGATGGGTTATCGGAGACCGCTTTGGTACCGCTACAGGAAAAAGCATGCACACTGGTGCTGGGATATTCCGGACTCACCGACGTTGAGCAAGCAGCGGATGCATTGAAGCAAGTGATCGATAAATTGATCCATTGAACGCTGATTGAGAATGATCCATTTTGTTGAACCAAGGGACATGTTTGTTGCTTCCATTTGAGAAATTAAATGTTGTGCGCTTTGTGATGAGATAATGTATTTCTATAGCGATTCGAATTTCACTTGAGATTCGGTACCTTCTTTTTGAGCATTTTTTTGAATTTTGGTGCTTCATTATGAAAGCGTTTTATGTTATCATATCAATTGTGATGAAAGCGGTGGAACGATGAGAATTAAACAACATCCCATTTTGGATTTTGAACCCAAACGACCAATCCTTTTCCGTTACAACAATCAGGAAGTGATTGGCTATGAAGGCGATACAATTGCTGCAGCCCTTCATGCCGCGGGGATCAAAGTCCTATCTTTTAGTATGGTCGAAAAGCGACCTCGTGGTTTTTATTGTGCGATTGGCAATTGCGGTTCCTGCCATATGACGGTCAATGGCGTTCCCAATGTCAAAACTTGCCTGACGATGCTTGAAGAAGGCATGGAAGTCGTCAGCATGGAAACAAAGGTGAAATAATATGCGGACGACCGAGTTATTGATCATTGGCGGCGGCCCTGCCGGATTAATGGCCGCAAAAACAGCTTTGGAAGCAGGGGCTCAAGTCACGTTGATTGATCGTAATAATCGATTGGGTGGGCAATTGATCAAACAAACGCACAAGTTTTTTGGATCAGAAAAGCAATATGCCAAAACAAGAGGATTAACGATTGCCGAGAAACTGATCACGGATTTGGAAGATTATCACGATCGTTTAAAAATATGTCTCAATACGACGGCTTTAGGCTTATATCGAGATCGAGTGGTAACGACAGTTTGCAATGATACTTATGACAAGATCCATCCACAAGCAATTATCGTTGCTACGGGTGCGTTTGAAAAATGTTTAGCGTTTGAAAACAATGATCTTCCGGGTATTTACGGCGCTGGGGCGGTTCAAACCTTGATGAACCTGTATGGCGTGTTGCCCGGAAAAGAGATCGTTATGGTAGGAAGCGGCAATATTGGGTTGATCGTATCTTACCAGTTGATCCAAGCGGGCGTCAGGGTCAAAGCCGTATTAGAAGCAGCGCCTGTAATCGGAGGATATAAAGTCCACGCATCCAAACTCCGTCGTTTAGGAGTGCCAATTTTAACGTCTACGACAGTGCAAAAAGCAATTGGTTCACTCGAAATCGAGAAGATTGTCACGGTCAAACTCGATTCAAATTGGCAAGCGATTGAAGGATCGGAAGAAGAAATCTATGTGGATGCTCTTTGCGTAGCAGTCGGATTATCACCAATGCATCAATTGTTATCGATGGCCGATATTCAAATGTGCTATGTTTCTGAACTTGGCGGATTGGTTCCACACGTGTCCGAAGATTATGAAACCAGTCTGGATTCAGTGTTTGTCGCCGGTGATGTGACGGGAGTTGAAGAAGCTTCCAGCGCGATTGTCGAGGGTGCGATTGCTGGGTTAATGGCGGCTAAAAAGATGAACCATCTTCATCCGGAAGCCGACCGAATCCTCTGTGAATACCGAACGCAGTTGGATAATCTTCGCTCTGGTCCCTGTGGATGCAAAATCCGAAACGGACTGGAGAAACTCAAGGAGAATCAACATGTTGGATAAAACAGGTGTTCCGACTATCGAACAAATCCGATCGCGATTTCATGATCAGGCCACATTGGTACGACCAAAAGCCATTTTGGAATGTTATGAAAACATTCCTTGCAACCCTTGTGAAACAAGTTGTCCTTTTAATGCAATCCATATTGGCGAAGATATCAATCAGCAGCCTGTTCTAGATCCCGACAAATGCACCGGGTGCGGCATTTGTGTTTATAGTTGCCCTGGGTTGGCGATCATTGTCTGTCAATTGATCAATCAAAAAGCGCGCTTTAAAATTCCATATGAATTGCTGCCAATTCCCAAAGCAAATGAAGAATGGATTGCTGTCGATCGATCTGGGAATGCTATTGGTACGGCAACGATCATTAAAGTCGATTGCCTTGGAAAACAACAAAAAACAACCATTGTGACCGTAGAAGTGCCCATTGAAAAGCTCTATGAGTTTATTACGATTCGGAGTCCCTATGAATAAAAAAGATATCATACTGTGTCGCTGTGAAGACGTATCGCTGGCCGATGTGGAACGGTTACTTCACGAAGGATATCATACATATGAAGAGATCAAACGCCAACTACGGGTGGGAATGGGTCCTTGTCAAGGACAAATCTGCGGTGATTTGATTCGGCGAGAGATTGCCCGATATCTCAAAGAAAACATCGAGTCGATTCCCACGCACAAGACACGTCCTTTGACCATCGGTGTTAAAATCAAGTCCATTAAGGATGGTGCTGACCATGAACGCTGATGTCGTCATCATTGGTTCTGGAATCAGCGGTGCCAGCATTGCCTATAATCTTGCTCTTCGCGGCCTCAAAAACATTGTGGTTATTGATAAAAGTTACCCAACCAGTGGCTCGACCGGACGCTGTGGAGCTGGAGTCCGACAACAATGGGGAACAAAGGGAAACTGCATCATGGCAAAGCACTCGATCGAGTTCTTTGAAACGGCACAAAAAACGCTAGATTATCACGAAGACATCGAGTTTAAACAAGAAGGTTATTTGATTTTAGCAACCACCATAGAAGAAGAAAAGGAATTTGCGGAAAATATTCTTTTACAAAATAGCTTGAATATTCCAGCTCGTCAATTAACCAAGGAAGAAGCATTGGCAATAGTTCCTCATTTGAATCCAGATGCTTTTATCAGTGCGACTTTTTGTCCAACCGATGGTCATTTAAATCCCTTCAAGATGACGGACGCTTATTATCAGGCAGCAAAAAAACAAGGCGTACTCTTTCGCTTTTTTGAGGAGGTCACCGCAATTGAGCGCTATAACGGCAAGATTCAAGCCGTTATAACCCAATGTGACCGTTATGATACATCTGTTGTCGTCAATGCCGCAGGAGGCTTTGCAAGAGAGATTGCCGAAATGGTTGGAGTAGATCTCCCGGTATATCCCGAAAATCATGAAATTTTAGTCACTGAGCCCGTCGCAAAAATGCAAGGACCGATGGTGATGTCATTTTCAAAAAATATCTATTGCCAACAAGTACCACACGGAAGTTTCTTAATGGGAAGAACCACCCCTGGACAACCCAGCAATCATGATATTGGCTCTTCTTGGCAGTTTTTAGATGAAATGGCTAAGACGGTCTGCGATATTCTGCCCAAAATAGGCGAACTGCGTGTCATCCGTCAATGGGGTGGATCTTACGCAGTATCTCCCGATCATCAACCTATCATATCATCCGTCAAACAACAGGCGGGGTTTTATCTCGCTTGCGGTTTCAGCGGTCACGGGTTTATGTTCGCTCCAATGACCGGTATCTTGCTTTCTGAAATCATGCTCGATTTACCACCTACCCTGGATGTTTCAGAATATGATTTGGATCGGTTTACTCAAAACCAGAAAATAGTCAAAGAGAAATCAGTTGTATAATTAAGGAGGAAACACATGGCAATTTATCCCTATCAAACGGAACCACTTACCGATTTTTCACAATCGGCTAACCGCGAACGTTATCAAGCGGCTTTAGCCAAAGTCGAAGCATCACTGGGTGAGGTATTCCCATTAGTCATTGGGAATGAGAAAATCATGACCGATGTATTGGCTTGCTCAACCAATCCAGCCAACCACCAACAGGTGATTGGACGAATCAGTCAAGCTGGAATACCAGAAGCGGAAAAAGCAATGGTAGCCGCACTGACAGCTTTCGAATCTTGGCGAAAAGTGAACCCAGCTATCCGAGCGGATGTCTTATTTAAAGCTGCTGCGATATTAAAACGCGAGCGCTTTGAGTTCAATGCTCTGATGACATTGGAAGCTGGAAAACCGTGGGTAGAAGCCGATGCCGACACGGCAGAAGCCATTGATTTCTTAGAATATTATGGCCGCCAAATGTTGGAATTGATCCGCATAGATGACAACGTGTTGAGTCGGAAAAATTTGGAACGAAATGAATATCGCTATATTCCTCTTGGCGTCGGAGCAATCATCACTCCTTGGAACTTTCCACTCGCGATTTTAACGGGCATGACAACCGCAGCCATCGTTTCTGGCAATACAGTATTATTGAAGCCCGCTTCTACGACTCAAGTCATCGCCTACCGTTTCGTTGAGCTTCTTAAGCGTGCGGGCTTACCGGATGGAGTTGTCAATTTTGTTCCCGGAAAAGGATCGGAGATTGGTAATTACATTGTCAAACATCCGAAAACACGTTTTATCTCTTTCACAGGGTCAAAAGCAGTCGGCCAATCCATCTATGAGAATGCCGCGAAAGTACAACCCGGACAAATCTGGTTGAAACGGGTGATCGCCGAGATGGGTGGAAAAGATGCCATTTTAGTGGATAAAGATGCCGATCTTGATCTTGCGGCCGATAGTATCGTGGCTTCTGCGTTTGGATTTTCCGGTCAAAAATGCAGCGCGTGTTCGCGAGCGATTATTCACCAGGATATCTATGATGTTGTCGTTGAAAAAATTACTACTCGGACGAAGAAATTAACCATGGGTGACCCAAGAAACTTTGAACTCCAAGTGGGCCCTGTCAATGATCTACAAGCCTTTCAATCCATCATGAATTATATTACGATCGGCAAACAAGAAGGTCGGCTAGTTGCGGGTGGCAAAGGCGATAACACAAAAGGATTCTTCATTGAACCGACGGTGTTTGTGGATGTTGATCCGAAGGCGAGAATCATGCAGGAAGAAATTTTTGGTCCGGTCTTAGCGGTTGCCAAAGCAAGCGATTTTGAAACGGGATTGAAAATTGTCAATGACACCGAATATGGATTGACAGGCGCGGTGATTTCGAATGATCGCTGTCATTTAGAACTCGCACGCGAAGAGTTCCACGTTGGCAATCTCTATCTCAACCGGAAATGCACCGGGGCGATTGTCGGTTATCAGCCGTTTGGTGGTTTCAATATGAGCGGTACTGATTCAAAAGCCGGCGGCCCCGATTATCTCTTGCTACACATGCAAGGGAAGTCAATCTCGGAGGCGTTTTAGACGAAACAAGATATCTCCGTCGTTTCGAATGCTTTCACAGAAAAGAGTTGAACCTATTTCATGACCATCTTCGATATCAAATCCACCCTTCCCACTACTGAAGAAGCAAAAATGGAATTAATGGCTATTTTACATCGTAGCCATCCCGAAAAAATTATTAAAATAATCCATGGATACGGATCCACGGGTGTCGGTGGAAAGATTAAAAAGATGACCCATCAAGTATTGAAACAAGCGGTCAAAAGCAACACAATCCGCGCGTTTATTCCTGGGGAGGCAACGACCACGCTCATGGGGTATGATGAAGTCATTTTTACCTATCGTCATCTTATAAAAGGCGACACAGATTTTCATCGGGGAAACGACGGCATCACCTATGTCATTTTTTAATAATACCAGAGAAAACTCAGATAAAGAACCCTCTGGTTTTTTGTGAGTGTAACGCTTTTTTCTTGGTTTTCCGAAGTCATCGTGCTATAATGTTTTTGTAAGCGTTTTCTATCTTTTATACAACTGTCGACATTCAATATATAAGGAGGAAACATATGAACAAATTTGATTACATGGAAAAGCATGGCTATGAACAAATCGTTTATTTTTATGACAGAACAACTGGTTTAAAAGGCGTCACAGTAATACACAATACCACGTTAGGACCCGCATTGGGTGGAACCCGGTTGTGGAACTACGCGAGTGAAGAAGACGCGGTAATGGATTGCTTGAGATTGGCTCGGGGGATGACTTACAAAGCCGCTGCCGCAGGTTTGAATCTCGGTGGGGGAAAAACCGTGTTATTCGGTGATGCCAACACAGTGAAAAACGAAGCCTATTTCCGAGCTTTGGGTCGTTATGTTCAAAGTCTGAACGGACGCTACATTACTGCTGAAGATGTCAATACATCCACAAAGGATATGGAATTTGTTCATATGGAAACCAACTATGTCGTCGGATTAGAGGGTAAGTCTGGTAATCCCTCTCCCATCACTGCCCTTGGCGTATTTCATGGGATTCGCGCCTCATTAAAACACGTGTTTGGATCCGATGATATTTCAAACCGTACGTTTGCGGTTCAAGGAACCGGACAGACCGGATATTATTTGGTTAACTATTTGGTTGAAGCGAAAGCAAAGAAAATCTATTTCACGGAAATCAATCAAAAATATATCGATCGGATGAAAAAAGAGCATCCGGATGTCACTTTTGTCAAACCGGAATTAATTTTTGGACTCGATGTCGATGTCTTCGCCCCTTGTGCTTTAGGAGCGATTCTGAATGACGAAACCATACCGCAAATCAAAGCGAAGATTGTCGCAGGAAGTGCGAACAATGCGCTTGCGGATGAAGAGAAGCACGGACAAATGTTGAAAGATGCCGATATCTTGTATGCGCCAGATTTTGTCATCAATGCCGGCGGTTTGATCAATGTCTATCATGAATTGAGTTCTTACAACCGTGAAGCTGCTATTCATGATACCGAAAAGATCTATGATCGGCTATTGGATATTTTCCAAATCGCTGAAAAAGAAAATATCACCACACACGCGGCGGCGAAAGTGTTTGCAAAGAACCGGATCGAAACAATTGCCGGTGTCCGATCGAATTACATTAAAAGGTAGCCTATGAAACGGATCACATTCATAACTGGCTATTATGGGTCGGGAAAAACAGAAATATCGTTGAATCTCGCAATCCAAAAGCAAGTCAATTATCTTGTGGATTTGGATATCATCAATCCCTACTTTCGTTCTCGAGAAGCCGAAGGATTTCTCAAGCAAAAAAACATTGAGATCATATCATCGGATTTACAGAATGGAGCTTATGCCGATGTTCCCTATTTATCGAAAAAAATCTTCATGCCGTTTCGTCAATCAGATAAAACGGCAATTTTCGATGTGGGCGGCAATGATTTGGGTGCCAAAGTCATGCGGCAGTTTGAACAAGAGTACTCATCCGACATTGATCTCTTTGTTGTCGCCAATGTCTATCGGGATGAGACTCACGATGGAGCAAGTATCCTTCGAATGATCCGTGAAATCGAAGGCGCTTCTGGTTTTAAGGTGACGGGAATCATCAACAATTCCAATCTGCTTCGAGAAACCACCTATGATGATATTCTGGTGGGCGAAGCGAAAATAGCCGGTGTGGCAAAAAAAGCGGACATTCCCATCGTTTTCACCTCTGTTTATGAAGAGTTGTATGATCCCACAATTCCAATTGCCGGAGAACCCTTGATCCTCAAACTCTATTTTCGAAAGAATTGGTACTAGGAGGTACACATGCCAAAAGGAAAAACTATCTTTGACTACGAAAGATGCAAAGGCTGCCTTCTTTGCGTCGAATTTTGTCCCCAAAAGATTCTATATCAAGACAAGACGACATTGAATCGCGCTGGATATAATATCATCAAAGTATCCGATCCCGATAAATGCATCGGCTGTGCTTTTTGCGCCATCATGTGTCCGGATTCCGTCATCACTGTGGAGGTGGACAAATAATGGCTAAGACACTGATGAAAGGCAATGAAGCGATCGCTGTTGCCGCAATGATGGGCGGTTTAGATGCTTACTTTGGTTATCCGATCACGCCTCAAAACGAAGTTTCCGAATATTTAGCAAAACATTTATTGCCCAACGGGAAAGTTTTTTTACAAGCTGAATCCGAAGTTGCGGCCATTAATATGGTCTATGGGGCAGCAGCAGCGGGAAAACGAGTGATGACCTCCTCGTCATCGCCGGGCATCGCCTTAAAACAAGAAGGCATCTCATATATTGCTGCAGCTGAACTTCCCTGTGTCATCGTCTCGGTAATGCGCGGCGGGCCTGGACTAGGTGGAATTCAACCTTCTCAATCCGACTATTATCAAGCCACTCGTGGTGGGGGAAATGGCGATTATCAAGTGATCGTTTTTGCTCCAGAAACAATCCAAGAAACGATCGATACCCTTAAAGAGGCTTTTGACATTGCCGATTACTACCGAAATCCGGTTATGGTTCTTGTCGACGGATTGATCGGGCAGATGATGGAATCGGTCGATTTAGAGAAACAAAGCAAAAAACGTTTTCTGCCAAACAAGGATTGGGCGGTAAGCGGCACAAAGAATCATCCTGGCCGGAATATTGTCAATTCCTTGTTTTTAGACCCACAACAATTGGAAAATCACAATATCCATCTTCAGGAAAAGTACCAATTGATCAAAAAGAATGAAACAAAAGCAGAAGTCTTCGGCATTGACGATGCGGATTATGTCATCGTCGCTTACGGCACAATGGCGCGTATTTGTCGCTCCGCAATTGAAATTTTGGAAGAAAAAGGCATTCACGTCGGAATGATCCGTCCCATCTCCCTATGGCCATATCCCAAGGCGATATTTACAGAAATAAACCCCTATTGTAAAGGTATTCTTTGCACGGAGATGAGTATGGGGCAAATGTTGGATGATGTCTTAATCGCCAACAACGGACGATTGCCGGTTGGCTTTTATGGCCGCACTGGTGGCATGGTTCCTGATCCTGAAGAAGTGGTTGAGGCGATCTTGAATTTTTCAAACAGGGTGGTGAGATAATGGAAATCAAATACCAAAAGACGAAAGGTCTGACCGAAACACCACTATCGTATTGTCCAGGCTGTACTCACGGAATCATTCATAAATTAGTGGCGGAATCCTTGGAAGAATTGGGATTGCTGGATGAGGCTATCGGCGTGGCTAGCGTCGGTTGTTCAGTGTTTTCCTATCAGTTTTTCAATTGCGATATGATTCAGGCTCCTCATGGACGAGCCTGTGCAGAAGCCACCGGATTGAAACGGGTGTTGCCCCAAAATACCGTATTCACCTATCAAGGTGACGGGGACTTGGCGTCGATCGGAATCGCAGAAACGATCCACGCAGCCAATCGAGGCGAAAACATTACCGTGATCTTCATTAATAATGCTATCTACGGAATGACGGGAGGACAAATGGCTCCCACAACACTTCCTGGGCAGAAAACAACGACCTCCCCCGAAGGAAGAAACACTCTGATTCAAGGCTATCCTATCAAAATATCGGAAATTTTTTCTCAAATTGAGGGAGTAGCCTATTTGGAGCGTGTGAGCGCAACCGATCCCAAACAAGTTTTGAGAGCTAAAAAAGCTATTAAAAAAGCATTTTCGTATCAAAAAGAAAAACGAGGATTTACGTTGATTGAAGTGTTATCAAGCTGTCCAGTCAACTGGGGAATGACGCCCATTAATGCCTTAAAATGGATCAAAGACACGATGACTCAGATATATCCGCTTGGCGTCTTTAAAGATAAGGGTGAAGACCATGTCTGAGTTGAAAAATATTAAAGTTGCTGGTTTTGGAGGCCAAGGCGTTATGATGTTTGGGCAACTATTGGCATATTGCTCGACTCACGACGAGTTGAATAGTCTTTGGTTTCCCTCTTATGGTCCAGAAACAAGAGGTGGAACCGCCAATTGTTCCGTAATCATTTCCAAGAAACCGATCAATTCGCCGGTTTTTCGCGATGCGGATCATTTGGTGGCTTTTAACGAACCATCTCTCGCTAAATTTCAACATTTCCTGCGTCCGAACGGATTAATTCTCTACAATTCATCGTTGATTAAAACAACAGTGTCATCCAAAAACGGTTTTGTTGTGGGGGTCCCCATCAACGATATCGCTTCGGAACTAGGAAATCCCCAAGTCGCTAACATGGTGATGTTGGGAGCTTATATGCAATTGAGCAATCTGTTTTCGAATGACACTATCGCCAAGGTTCTCAAGAAG
>Ga0172377_10000305_pt1 | contig 44634 bp, 36 predicted proteins | sample Pumphouse3metaG_FD_119749 | JGI IMG/M metagenome (GOLD analysis project Ga0172377, IMG submission 119749) | Leachate microbial communities from a municipal landfill in Southern Ontario, Canada - Pumphouse #3 metaG | ecosystem: Engineered > Solid waste > Landfill > Unclassified | place: Canada... | reverse complement strand
GGTAAAAGAGTTTTTAATAAAAACTTTGTAACACAAATAGAAGATTTAGTTGATATGGATCTAAATAAAGAGATTATATTGATATGTAGAAGTGGAAGCAGAACAAAAGAGGCTGCTGCTATTTTGGCAAAAAATGGATTTTCAAATATATACAATGTAAAAAATGGTTTTGTATATGATTGGGTTAGAGCAAACTTACCTATTCAAAAGTAATGAATAGGTATAATACTACAATTTAGAGATTAAAGAGGTTTATTTATGATAACATGGATGCAAAGGCATAAAAAGTGGTTAGTTATAACTATATGGATTAGTACAATAGCGTTTGTTGGTGCTGGTTTTGTTGGATGGGGTGCTTATGATTTTGGTAAAAGCGAAGGCACTATAGCAAAAGTTGGCAAAAAAGAGATTTCAATGGGTGAGTTACAAAGAGAGTATGGTAACCTTTATTCTCAATATTCTTCTGTTTTTGGAGATAAATTCACACATGAACAAGCAAAACAAATAGGGCTAGAAAGGATTGCTTTACAATCTTTGATTAAAAAATATCTTCTACTTTCATATGCTTCTGATATAGGAGTAGATGCGACAGATCAAGAGTTGGCTCAAGCGTTGGTTGAAATCAATAGTTTCAAAAAAGATGGAGTATTCAACAAAGATCAATACCTACAAATACTAAAACAAAATAGAATGACTACTGTAGAGTTTGAAAAGATATTGAAAAATGATTTAATCATAGATAAGGTTCAATCACTATTTCAAATAAACAATAAACCAAAAGAGGTAGAAGATATCTCTAGCTTAATATTTATGAAAGATAATATTAAAATCAAAATAGTAAATCTAGAAGATATATCTCTTGATATAAGTGATGATGAACTAAAGGGCTTTTGGGAAGAGAATAAAAACAACTACTTAACAAGTAGCTCATATGATATAGAAACTTATGAAGTAGCAACTTCAAATATAGAGCCAAGTGAAGATGAACTTTTGGAGTTTTATGAAAAAAGCAGAAGTGATTATGTTTTTGAAGATGGCAAAATCCAAAGTTTTGAAGAAGCAAAAGAGAGTGTTTTGGGTGCTTATTTGTTAGAACAAAGCAAAAACAATGCACTTAGAACATATTTGGCTCTAAAAAAAGGTGAAGAGTCTTTTCAAAAAACTATAAAAATTTTTAGTAATGATGCTGATTATGAAGAGTATTTAGAAGAGATCTCAAATCTTAAAGATGGTGATTTATCAAAACCTTTTGTAGTAAATGATAGCTATCATATTATTAAGCTTAGCAAATCAAATAAACCTTCTCCTATGGAGTTTGAAGAGGCAAAAGAACTTGCTTTAAATGACTATAAAAGACAAAGCTCTAAACAAGCACTTATATCAAAAGCAGAGCAAGAGTTAGCAGCTGATAATCTTAACAAATTAGGATTTGTAACAAGAGAATCTATAGAAGATATAAGTAATCTTAGAAGTGAAGAGGCTAATGAGTTTTTAATAAAACTTTTTGATACTCAAAGTAAAGAGGGAATTATAGAGTTAAATAACAAAGTTGTAGCATATAAAATAGTTGATTCAGAACTTGGTGAACATAGTGACAATAAAGAGATGCTTGTTTCAAATACTATTTTAGATATAAAAAACAATGAACTCTTTTCAAATCTATTGCAAATGTTAGAGCAAAAATATGAAGTGATATCATATATGAAATAAAGGAATTATGTGAACAAAACAATATTAACAATAGATATAGGTGCAACAAATATTGTAACAGTTATAGCTAGAAATGATTTTGATGATAGAATCAATGTCTTAGGAGTTGGAAACAAACATACCTCTTCTGTTGAAAAGGGATTGATTACTAATATGCAAGATGTTGGAGAGACTATAAAACAATCAGTAGAAGAGGCAAAAAAAAGTGCTGAGGCTACTATAGATGAAGTTTTTGTATCTTTTTCACCTGCTGAAACAAAAAATATAATTTCTAAAGGTAATGTTAGCATACCAAATGGGATTATAACTGAAAAAGATCTATATCAAGTTATGCAAATGGCACATTACAATGCCAATATTGTACCAGATTATGAAGCTATACATGTATTTCCTATATTTTTTAAAGTTGATGATTCTGGAGAGTTTACAAATCCTTTAAATATGAATGCTTCTAGACTAGAAGCTAGTGTATATATAGTAACAGCTAAAAAAACAGCTATTACAAATGTAAAAAATGCCCTTAAAGTAGCTGGTATTGAAAATAGTACCTTTGTTTTACATGGTTATGCGTCTGCTTTGGCAACTATCAGTGATGAACAAAAAAAGTTTGGTGTTGCTGTTATAGACTTAGGTAGTAGTACAAGTGATGTTATTATTTATAAGGGAAATTCTATAATATATAGTGATTATATCCCTGTAGGCTCTCTTAGTATTACAAATGATTTATCTATTATGTTACATACTCCTCCTTTGGCTGCGGAAACTATAAAAATAAACTATGGTACACTCTTACCTATAGATGAAAATGATGAAAATAGTATCAAAAAAATACAAGTACCTATTATAGGCAATGAGTTAGAGACTAAAGAGGTTTCTATAGATAGAATACAAACTATTATTCATGCTAGAACTGAAGAGACTTTGATCTTTCTTGCAAATAAAATAAAATCAAGTGGTTTAAGTGACAAATTAAGTGGTGGGATAGTTCTTACTGGTGGACTTAGTAAACTAGAAGGAATAGAAGAACTTGCATCTATGATATTTGGTAATATTCCTGTTAAAATAGCTAATCCAAAAAATATCAAAAATGGATATATTGACTTTAACAATCCTGTTATGTCCACTACTGTTGGATTGCTTCTTTATAGTTTGGATCAAAACCCCTCTTTTGAGCTTGATTCTAACAAAAAACTAAGAAGCCCACATAAAGTAAAGAGTACTCCTAGTGTAAAACAAGAGATTCCTGTTATGACAACTAAAACGAGTCAAAAAAATAGTAAAATAGATCTTACAGGGGTAAAAATTCCTACAGAAAATAAAGAAAATTCTATTTCAAAAGCTTGGAATAAAATATTAGGGTGGTTTTGATGAGTACTTTATTTGATCCAAAAAGTATAAAAGTAGATTTACCAACAAAGGTTTTAGGTGAAAATCTAGTAAAAATCTCAGTTGTTGGCGTTGGTGGTGGTGGTTGTAATATGATCAATCATATGATCAATGAAGGTGCATATAAAATAGATTTAATAGTAGCAAACACTGACTTTCAAGCACTTCAAGTATCAAAAGCACCAAAAAAGATCCAACTAGGAGCAAAACTAACCAAAGGTTGGGGAGCTGGAATGGAACCAGAAATTGGTAGAGATTCAGCACTTGAAAGTTATGAAGAGATAAAAAATATTTTCAATGGTTCTGATATAGTTTTTGTTGCTGCTGGTTTGGGTGGTGGAACTGGTACGGGAGCTGCACCTACTATAGTAAAAGCAGCCAAAGAAGTAGGAGCTTTAACGGTAACTGTAGTTACCAAACCCTTTAGTTGGGAAGGCAAAAAAAGAGCTGGAGTTGCAAACTTAGGACTTGAAGAGCTTAGAAAAGTTAGTGATTCTATAATAATAATTCCAAATGATAGGCTTCTTGAAATAGCAGATAAAGATATAGGTATGAAAGATGCTTTTAAACTAGTAGATAATATTCTTTATCAAGCTGTAAATGGTATGAGTGAAGTTATATTAAACCCAGGTAACAATGATATAAATGTCGATTTTGCAGATATTAGAAAGATTATGCAACACAAAGGTATGGCATTGATGGGTGTTGGTAGAGCAAAGGGTGAAGATGCAACTCTTAGAGCTTTGGATGATGCTATAGAGTCTCCTTTGCTTGATAAGATGTCACTAAGTAGTGCTAGAGGTGTTTTAATACACTTCAATGTCCATCCTCAAGTTTCACTACTTTCTATCAATAATGTTATGCATAAACTTTATGAAACTGTAGAAAGTGGTACTGCTGATGTTATATTTGGTACAACAACAGATGAGACTTTAGATAGAGATGAAGTAAAAATAACTATAGTTGCAACTGGTTTTGAGTCAAAAGATTCAACTACAAACTCTACTCAAACAGAAGAGAATAAAGAGCATATAACTATCAACATTAAGCCCGATGATGAAAAATACTTAGATATTCCACCTCTTATGAGAGAGTATATTATTAAATACTCTCTAAAAGATCTCTAACAATAGATACTCTTAAAATAGTAGCTATAGATTTTATAACTACTATCTAAGAAGTATAGTATCTATAAAATCTCCCTTTTTATAAGAACTCTCTTCATCCACAATAGCTAAAGCCACATCTCCTAAAAGATTGGTAAGTATAGCACTTGTACCGCTTCTTTTTGAACTATTGCTTATAGTATAGATATTATCCTTATAATCCAAATCAGATGCTATAAAAAGTGTTTTTATAGTTTGGTTGATATAGTCATTCATAGCTTTTGCTTTTACTATAGGAAGCTTTTGGCTACCTCCTCTAAAAGCAAATATTATAGGTAAACAAAAGAGTAAAAAACAAACCGTACTACTATAAGCAAACCCTGGTAAGGCACAAATAAACTTATTGCCTTTTTGGGCTACTATGATGTGCTGACCTGGTTTGATCCTAACACCTTGAAAAATCACCTCTGCATCTAGCTCTTTTTTTACTATATCTTTTACAAAATCATAGTCCCCTACACTAACTCCACCTGTAGTAACAACGATATCTGATTGATTTAGTCCATTTTTAATAGCCTCTAAAATACTCTCTTTATCATCTTTTATAAGCCCTAACATTATACTTTCACATCCATATTTATGAGTAAGAGCCTCTAGTGTAAGGTGATTTGAGCTTCTTATTTGAGAGTGATTTACAGCACTCTCTCCTAGATCTAGTATCTCACTTCCTGTAGAGCAGATAGATACTTTTGGAGAGGTAAATACCTCTACATAGACTATATTTAAACTAGCCATTACCCCTATTTGTGCAAAATCTATCTTTGTACCTTTGGGAATAAGAATTTCATCTTTTTTGTAGTTTTCCCCTACTTTCATAACTGCATAACCAATATCAACTTCTTGCTTAATATGGATTTGATTATTTTTTACCTCTACAAACTCTATAGGTATCAAAGTATCACTACCTTTTGGCATTAAAGATCCTGTAAAGGCTTTGATACAAGTTGTCTGCTCTACTTCTACTTGTGTTACGCTTCCTGCTGGTGCTATATCAGCGATATTAAATACTTTTTGATTATTGTCTTGAAGTTTTATAGCATAACCATCCATAGCAGCAGTTGGATATGCTGGAGAATTAACAAAAGCTTTGATATTACAAGCTAAGATATGATTTAAAGAATCAGCTAAAAAAACTTTTTTAGTATTTGCTATGATATTTAGACTATTTATCCTGTCTATAGCCTCTTTATATGAAATATGTGCCATATTAAACCCTATTATATATTTGGCTTCAATGATAATAAAAATTTGATTATACTTAGCTTATATTATAAAGTAAGTTTATAATTTTTAATTTTATAGCCTATTTGTCTTAGTGTAATTCCTAGCCTTTTAGCAGCTTCTGTTTGGTTATTGTCATATTTTTTAAGAGTATTTAAAATAACCTCTTTTTCTATTTCTTCTAGTGTTTTTTCTTTAAAACAAATATCTTGAATATTTTGCTCTATATTTGGCTTTTTGCCAATAGCACATAGATCTATAAGATCTTTGGGTTTTATGTGCGTATCATCTACACTATAAACTAGTTTTTCCATATTTCTTTCTAACTCTTTGATATTTGTATTATAGGGATACTCTTTTAAAATCTCCATAGCTTCATCACTTAATAATAACTTTTTATTATGAATAAAGTTATATTTATCTAAAGTATTATTTATAAAAAGTTTTATATCCCCTCTTCTATCTCTAAGGGCTGGGACATCTATACGATAAAAGTTTAAAAGCTCTATAAATTCTTTGAAAAATTTATCAGTTTTAACTCTATTTAACACCTCTAAAGAGGCTGTTGCTATAATTCTAGCGTTGTATTTTGAGGCTATCTCTTTTGATTTATATGATTTATCTTTAAATAGTAATAAAAACTTTTTTACTATATTTATTGGTAGTTTATCTATATCTTCTATAACTAAAGTACCATTTTCAGCCAACTCTATCTTACCTATTTTGGACTCTTTTAAGGTTTTTGTTTCCATAAACCTATACCCAAAGATTTCAACTTCAAGCTCTGGGCTACTATATGTATTTGATTTAATAATCACCAAAGGTTTATGTTGTCTATGACTTAGTTTATGTATTGTTGTAGCTATTGTTAGTTTTTCTGTCCCTACTTCTCCTGCTATTAGGACTCTTAAGTCACTTGAAGCTATTTTAATAATATCATTTTTTAGATTTATCATAGGCTCATCTATAAAATCAATAGCCAATATATCATAAAAACTAAAATCAAGTTCTCTTTCGTAGTATTTTTTAAGCTCTTTGTATTTATCTATTTTATAATCTTTTTCTAAATTGGAGTATAAGGCATAACGATATAAAGTAGCTATATAGTCCAAAAATTCTATCTTTTTTTCTATCTCCTCATCTGCATCATCTCCTAAAGCGATACTTAAAACACCTATAGTTTCATAATTATATATAAAAGGAATAACAAAAAATTCTACATTTTTAAACTCCATTTTTTTGGATTTATTTAAAAAAAGTATATTTAATTCTTTGTCAATTACTATCTTTTCTTGGCTTTTAAGTGATAAAAGCCTTGCCTCTTTATACTCTTTTGGTTCTGGTTCTAGCTCTATAACTGATGATGCAAAAAGTGTAAGTCCATCACTCTCTTTTATATAGATATCACATTTTTTAAATTTAAAAGTATCTTTTAATATTCTAAGTGATTTGGATATAGAGTCTTGATAGTTGTTTAACACCAATAATCTTAAAGATATTTCATACAATAAAAAGAAATCTTTTGAACACTCTTGTGTATGAATCTTTTTTTGCATAGAACTCCTTTATTTAGTTTTACTTCCTTATCTTAGCTATATTTATATATTAAATCAATAAATTTAAAAAAAATCTTTAAAATCTATATTATTTGAATACAAATTGATACAAAATAGTATTCTTAGAAAAAACTATTATAAAAGAATTAATATTTAATAATCAATTAACACTTATATGCAATAATTTTTCACTTCAAAAAAAGAGGAGAGAAATGAGAAGTAAATATAATAAAAAGCTATTAAGCTTACTTTTATTGGGTGTAACTAGTCATATATATGCTAGTGAAAACTTAGGCTTAATAAGTGTAGAATCATCTACTATAGATGATAAATTTATGTCCAATAAAACTGAAGCTTCTAGTGTTTCAAGTATATCTGGTGAAAAAATAGATGACTCTCATCTAGAAAATATCCAACAAGCTTTACAACAAATCCCAGGGATTACGAGTGAAGTTAAAAGTGGAGATTCTTTGAAAATCCACATAAGAGGGGTAGAAAACCAGATGTATATGGGTGAAAAACCAGGTGTAGCCGTGGTTATAGATGGTGTTCCTGTGTTTGAAAGAACGGGGTCTGTTAATATAGACTTAGATAATATAGAGTCTATAAAAGTTATAAAAGGTGGAGCTAGTTATCTTTTTGGTGATGATGCATTAAGTGGAGCAGTTATAATAACTACTAAAAAAGGTGCTAAACAAGCTTATAATTTAGCAACTATTGAAAGAGGTAGTTTTGGATACCAAAAACTTTTGGCAAAAACTGGATACTCAAATGATAGTATGAATTTTCATATTCAAGGAAGTAAAAGAAGCTCTGATGGGTATTGGGAAGATAGCCAATATAGTGCAAAATATTTTAATGGAAAATATCAATACTATATAGATGATAGCTCTGATATCACTATAGGTGGAGAGTATTCAAAAAGAGAAAAAGATTCACATGGTACCGTAGGTGGTGTGGCTGAGGCTAAAAGCAATCCCAAAAGTATCTATAATGGAGATATGCAAAGTAGAGACTACTCTAGAATGTATAATGTGGAACTTTTAAAACTTTTTGCAACTTATTCTAAGGATTTTGAAAATAACTCAAACTTATTATTAAGTACTTATATCTATAGTGATGAAACCTCTTTTTGGTCTGGTCCACAAACTAGAAATATAACTGGATTCAAGGCAATCTATGGGGACAAAGACTATACAAATGATAACTTTTATGATCAAACTCAAAAAGGAATCAAAGCTGAATATAGAACATCTAGTGAACGTTTTGCTACTCTTTTGGGGCTTGATCTAAGAAATAATGAATATAAAAACAAAACAGTAAATAGAGTATCTCATATGAATAGACCTTTTGGAACACTCTTTAGTGCTGGAGATACAAGAAGTCAAGATAAAACAGATGAAGAGATATATGCTATTTATGGGGAATATAAACATCAAATAAATAACAAACTAAGTGCAACCTTAAATCTTAGATACGATACTATCAAACTAGATAATACCGATATATTATTAAATAAAAACCTTAAAAAAGATTTTGATGTATATTCATATAGAGTAGGAAGTAACTATGATATTAGTGACAATCAATCACTTTTTATTAACTATTCAACTGGGTTTAGAGCTCCTACTATAAACCAACTCTTTGCAGGAGATACATCAGCATGGGGTAGTACAACTAATAACCAAAATCTAAAACCTGAAAAATCACATAACTATGAAATAGGAACTAGAGGATTTTTTAATACTCTTTTTTATGAGGCGTCTATTTTTAAATTGGATAGAAAAAGCTTTATTATGAAGACTTCTGGTAATTATGGAGATACAGATACAAATGATATGTGGGATAATATTGGAGGAGCAAAACATGAAGGTTTTGAACTTTCTTTAAGTGATCAACTTATAAATAATCTTAGTTATAACATAGCTTATACATTTTTAAGAGCTAAATATACTAGTTATGATAAATTTGGAATACATTTTGATAGAAATGGCAATGATAGAATAGATGCTGGAGAGGTAGAATACTATAATGTTACTGGAAACTACATACCAAGAACTCCAAAACATAGTCTAAATCTTTTGCTAGAGTATAAATTAACTCCACAATTCACTCTATCACCAGAGTTTAACTACAAATCCAACTATTATGCAGATGATTTAAATAGTATTAAATTACCTAGTGTTACTACTGTAAATCTTCTAGCTAACTATAGAACTAAGCTAAATAGATTTGATACAACATTTTTTTGTAGAGTAGATAATCTTTTTAATAAGTTTTATTATAACACAGCTAGAGCTAGTGGAGATAGAGATAATAATCTAGTATTTAATGAAGAGGATCTTTCTTTGACTGTAAATGAAGGTAGAAAATATACTGCTGGATTGGCTATAAAATTTTAAAGGCAATAATATATGGTAACTTTTGTAAAAAGAGATAAAAATGATATTTTTAATAAAACAATATTAGGATTTTTATTTAAAAATCCTAAGTTTTTGTTGATTTTAAGAATTTTTGTAAGTTTATTGTTTTTTTATGCTATATACTATGGTTTATCTTATCCAAATAAAGATAACCTTTTTACTATAGCTCTATTTTGGGGGATTTTTTGGCCACTATTTATGCTACTAACACTTCCTAGCTTTGGTAGAATATTTTGTGGTATTTGCCCTCATGGTTTTTTGGGTAAATATATAAGTAAAATTGGCTTAAAAAAAAGTATGCCTGATTTTTTACAAAATAGATATATTGGTATATTTTTATTACTATTTGGATGGTGGGGAGTTTATTATAGTTTTGATGGCTTTTGGAAATCTCCATTTGCTACTGCTTTATTGTTTTTGATTATGACAATAACTGCTTTTTTATTCTATTTTTTATATAAAGAGATGAGTTATTGTAAATATATATGCCCTATTGGTACTGTAAGTAGAGCTTTTGATAAACTCTCTTTTACAAAACTCGAAACTTATAAAAGTGCATGTAAAGATTGTACAACTTTTGAGTGTGCTTCATCTTGTCATTATGGATTAAAGCCTTTTACATTTGAGAAAAAAAACTCTATAGATGATTGTACTTTATGTATGGAGTGTGCTAATAGTTGTGAATCTGTAAAATTTATATTTACCAAACCTTCAAATAAACTTTTAAAATACTTTAAACCATTAAATGCAGAAATATGGACTTATATTGTTATTTTGGCTGCTATTCCTATTTCTATGAGTTTTGCACATGCTTTAAATAAAAGCCAAATATCTAGTAGTTTTATATGGAATCAACATGCTACTATGCTGGGACTTGGAGAGTTTAGTGGTAGTTTTGCTTTTATATATGCTTTGATTTTAACTCTATTTTTTGCTATTTTTGGTATATTTGTAGCTTCAAAAGTACTAAAAAATAGTTTTTCAAATACTTTTTCAAACCTTGGATATGCTTATGCACCTTTATTTATATTGGGATCTTTAGGACATGCTTTGGAGATGTTTTTTATAAAAGATTATCAACTCATAATAGAGGGTTTTTTACAAGTTTTCAATATAAAAGGTATTGATATAAAACCTTTAGCTACAAAAAAAGATAGCTGGTTATTATACTTATCTCTTCTAAAATGGATAGGAGTTATATGGTCTTTTATATTATTAAAAGCAAGAATAAAGATAATAAATAGTACTAAAATAAGAAAAATCATAGCTTATATCTTTGCATCAAGTTTAATACTTTTTTTTATTGCTATAAATATATATAAATCCTATATAATCAACAAATATCCTATAGAAAAAAGTACAACTTTTTCATATACTCCTAAAAAAACAGTTATTAACAATATAGTAAAACTAGAAAATATTGACCATAAAGAGCCTTTGTTTTTTGCAATGGATACAAACTACTCTAGAAATTATGAAAATCTTAATTCAAATCATAATTCATCAAAAAACAACCATCATAGTACTTGTAAAACAGCTTTTTTAGCTTATGGAAATCTAAATAGTTACGATATAGTCCAAGGCAATTTAAGTGCATACTATTATGATACAGATCAAAAAGTCAAAAAACTTAGATTTGATAATAAAAACAACTCTTTTATGTTTGAAGTACCACTTAATGGATATTATACACTTTTTGCTATAAATGAGTCTATTGTTAATAATAAATATTACTATAAAATAGCAAAAAAAGAGTATCTACACGGCTCTCATGGCAAAGATGAGAAATATTCCCAAAAAGATAAAGAATTACTCTTTGCAAAAGAGCCAAAAATAGACTTAATAAGATATAAAAACAAAGATGAAAATAGTTATTTTTATAAAAACTATTATGGTGAAAAACTACTTTTTAAAGCACTCTTAGAAGGCAAAGCTCTAAGTAATGCTAAAGTCAAAGTTAGCTTAGAGAGTGGTTGGGAAAAAACTTTTCTTACAGATAGAGATGGATTTGTTAGTTTTGAGATTATAAAAGATTATTTTCCTACTAAATCTCAATTTGATAAAAGATATATGCAAAATCTTCTTATTACACTAACATATCAAAAAGAATCATTATCTAACAACTATGCAAAAGAGGAGTATATACTTACATATCCTATGAGTTTTTATCCCAATGAAGATGATTACAAATCTTTTGCTTTTTCTATTGTGCTTATAACTATACTAAGTGTTTTTGGAGTATTTTTAGTTATTAACTATAGAAAAAGAGCTAAATATGATTTAAAGGAGCTTAAAAATGTTTAATAAATTAAGGCAAAAAGTAAACAATATCAACTTAAAAAGCTTTAGATTTTGGGTACAACTTAGCTTTTTTATTTTACTTATATATGGTGGATATTTTGCTATAAATCTTGGATCAAGCTTTCCTGTTTTTGCATGTCCATTCAACGACGAATCAGCTGCTGTTTGTTATTTAATATCACTACAGCATCAACTAGCCATACCTACACAAGTTATTTTTTCTATGGCTTCTTTAACTATTTTAATAGGATTTTTAACATTTTTATTATGGTTTATAGTATTAAACAAAGCTTGGTGTGGATATGTATGCCCTATTGGTACCTTGCAAGATTGGATTAGTAGCTTAAGGAAGTATTTAAATATAGGTTTTAGCTCATATAGTCAAAAAGAATTCAATACTTTAAGTAAAATAAAATATATATTTTTAGCTATTGTTATATTGATTCCTCTTTTTAAAGGAATGAATCTACTAGGAAGTGATTGGAGTCATGCTTTTTGCCAAATGTGTCCTGCTAGAGTTATAACCCCTATGTTTAGTGGTGATTTTTCACAAATTAAAATAGATTATTCTTCCAACACTCTTATGATATTAACAACTTTAGGAATAGTTTTTACTGTTATGTTTTTTGTTGGAAGTTTTTTTAAAAAGAGATTTTTTTGTTTCTTTTGTCCTATGAGTGCTTTGCACTATATTTTTTCCAAATTTTCTATATTAAAATTTGTAAAAGAAGGAGATAAATGTACAAAATGTGGTGCTTGTTATGCTGTTTGTGATATGCAAATCAAAGATATAGCTGATGATATATCAAGTAAAAATATATTAAGAGATGATTGTATTTTATGTCTTAAATGTATAGCAGCTTGTCCTGAAGAAGAAGCTCTTCATCTAGATATAATCAATTTTAGTATATTTACATCAACTAAAGAGGGTTTTGAAAAAAGAATGGGGTATAAAGATGAGTCTAAATAAACAAAATATTGAATCACCAAAGGATAGACAAAATAGACATAAAGCAATGGAAGCCATAAGAGTACTAAATAACCTAAAAGAGGATTTTAAGTATCCAATTAAAGCTATGGATTATTTTTATGATCTTTTTGAGAGAGTATATTGTAAAAATGAGTCTTTACATAAAAATAAAGTAAAAGTAGGTGTTATGTGTATTCAAATACCATCAGAAATAATTTATGCTCTTGATTGTGTACCTATAAGACTTTGTAATGGATTTTATACAGATGATGAGATAGGTAGTGAATTTTTACCACAAAAATCTTGTCCTTTAATAAAAGCAACTATAGGATATTTTGCATCTGATAACTTTATAGATAAGCCAGATATTATATTTTCTCCAACTACATGTGATCAAAAAACAAAAGCAGGAGCTATTATATCAAATTTTGGACATAGAGTAGTAGATGTTGATTATCCTCGTACAAAAGAGAGTGAAGCAAGTAGAGAGTTTTGGAGAAAAAGTGTTAAAAATTTTGCTATAACACTTAGTAAATTTCAATCCAAAAAACTAAATAAAAAAAATCTAAAAAACTCTATATCAAAAATAGGATATGCCCAATCACTCTATCATAAATTATCATCATTTAGGCAAAGTAATAATATATCTATTCGTGGAGTAGATGTTTTTTTGATAACAAATGCTTTTTTCTTTGATAATATAAATAATTGGATAAAAGCTATGGAAGCTCTTTTAAAAGAGCTCCAAAATAGAGTTGATTCACAAATATATATAGCAAATAAAATAAGCCCTAGAATACTCTATACAGGTTCACCTCCTATTTTTCCAAACTATAAAATCCCCTATCTTATAGAACAATCAGATGCTATTATTGTAGCTGATGAGAGTTGTAGTTCTAATAGAATGTTCAATGATATGGCTGGAGTTGATGAGTGGTTATTAGATGATATGCTTGATTCTATATCAGATAAATATCTAAAAGCCTGTACTTGCCCTATTTTTACTAAAAATGAAGATAGAATAAGAAGAATTATACATCTAGTCAAAAAGTATCAAGCAGATGGGGTGGTCTATCAAGCTTTTGCTGGATGTAGTGTATATGAGCTTGAACAAAGAAGTGTTTTAGAGGCTATGGAAAAAGAAGGCATTGCTATATTGTATTTAGAAAGCGATTATAGCCCATCTCAAAGCGGACAATTAAGTACTAGAATCGAAGCTTTTATAGAAGCTCTTAAAAATAAAAAAAGGAATAAAAAATGAAATACTTTGCAGGTATTGATATAGGTTCTACTTCTATAAAAATAACTATTATAGATGAAGAGCAAAATATTGTTGGATATAAAATAAGTGCAAGTGGTAGTATGTTTTACAAATATGCAAAAGAGTCTCTTCAAGAGCTTCTTTTGTCTTTAGCAATAGATCAATCAAATCTAGCTTATATAGTCTCTACAGGATATGGAAGAAAACTATATAAAGAGGCAAATGAAAATATAAGTGAAATAACAGCCAATGCCATAGGTGCAAAAGCAGCAGCAAAAGAGTATGGAGAGATAAAAACTATTATCAATATAGGTGGGCAAGATAGTAAAGCAATATCACTTGATAATGAAGGAAATGTAGTAAATTTTGCTATGAATGATAGATGTGCAGCTGGAACTGGTAAGTTTTTAGATGTTGTTGCTTTAAAACTTGAATTAGATATAGATGATTTAGGCAAATATCACTTTTTATCTACAGGTGTTCCTTTGTCTGTAAGTAGCACTTGTGCAGTCTTTGCAGAATCAGAGATTATAGGGCTTCTTGGTAATAATCATAGTGTTGAGGATATAGTATGTGGAGTACACTACTCTATAGCAAAAAGAGTAGTTAAATTGGTAAAAAGGGTTGGAATAAAAGAAAATATCTACTTTGATGGTGGTCCTGCTATGAATAAAGGGCTTGTAAATGCTATAGAAAACGAACTTGGTAAAAAAATCTTTATACCAAAATATCCTCAAATAACCACCTCTTATGGAGCTGCTATTATTGGTATAGACTCCTATAAATATGAGTATGATTTATGATATTTTTAGCTATCTTTTTTCTAGGACTACAACTAGGTGCTACAGCTTGTTCTATAAGCTGTATGCCTATACTGACTCCTTTACTACTTCTAAATAGTCAAAGTAAAACAGCGTCACTAAAGCTATTGTATAGCTTTTTTATCTCCAAAGTTATAGCCTATACATTTATCTCTACTATTGCTTTTTTTGGTTCAATCTTAATACAAAATATAACAACAAATTTTAATATCAACAAACTTTTAGGCTTAGTGATGGTTCTTTTGGGACTAATAATATTATATAAATTATTTTTCAATACATCAACGTGTAAAAATAACTGTAGTACTAAATATAGTTATAAAAGTTATTATTTAATAGGTTTTTTATCTTCTTTTAACTTTTGTATCCCTTTAATATCTTTAATCTCAATAAGCTCTTTTTCTCCATCATTTATGGATTCATTTTTATATGGTTTGTTTTTTGGTTTTGGTGTTGTTATTATACCATTTTTATTTTTTTACTTTTTTATTTTCTCTATTGGTTCACATATTATATCTATATTTTACAAATACAAAAAACATATAGAGTCTTTTTCTGCTTTTGTATTTATACTAAGTGGAGCTTTAATTTTTGGTGGATTTCTTAAAATATAGTTATTTAACATTAAATTAACACTTAATTGTTAAAATTATCAAAACAAAATCATATAAAGGAAAGTACCCTATGGATATAGAACTACTACAAAAAATAACAGATTATGGAATCATAGGACTTTTGGGTTTAATGGTATTTGTTTCAGTTTGGCTTTGGATAGAAAGGCTAATGTTTTATAAAAAAATAGATATTAAAAGCTATGATTCAAAAGAGAGCCTTGAAATAGATCTAACAAACAATGTCAATATCATAGCATCTTTTGCATCTAACTCACCTTATATTGGGCTTTTAGGAACTGTAATAGCCATAATTATTACATTTTATATTATGGGACAAAGTGGCAATATGGATGTAAAAAACATTATGACTTCACTGGCTCTAGCACTAAAAGCCACTGCTATGGGTCTAGCTGTAGCTATACCATCAATGTTTTTTTATAACCACCTAGCAAGAAGAGTTGAGGTTATTTTAGGAAAATGGGAAATATTACAAAATGGCAAAAATTAAAAAGTTTGACTCAATCAATGTAGTTCCTTTTATAGATATAATGCTTGTTTTACTTGTGATTATACTTACAACTGCTTCATTTGTATCTCAAGGGATTATACCTGTTGATTTACCAAGCTCAAGCTCTAGTGATAGACTTGAACCCCAAAAAGAGCTAATCATCACTATCAATGAAAATAGTGAGATTTTTTTTGATAAAGAGCTAGTAAATAAAGAGGATTTTGAAGATAGACTTCTTTTAGTTGATAAAAAAACAGATATTCTTATCAATTGTGATAAAAATATCTCTTTTGAGAAGTTTGTATTTATATTGGATTTAGCAAAAAAACACTCATTTGAGACTCTAGGGATTATAACAAATGATACAAAATAGATATTTTAATTCATTTTTTCTTACACTAGCTATATTTTGTTTTTTGATTTTTACTACGTTTATACTTATAAATAAAGAAGCCAAAGCTATTACTATTCAAAAAACAGATAAAATAAGCTTTAAAATAGTCTCACCAAAACCAATAATACCACCCAAAATACCTATAGAAGAAGCTTATAAAGAGCCTATTAAAGAAATAGAGCCAATAATAGAAAAACCTATTGAAAAGATAGTAGAAAAAAAGACAACAAAGCCTAAAAAAGAAAAACCTAAAGAGATAGCAAAAATATCATCTCCTAAAGAGCAAAAACCACAAGAGATACCTCTAAAAGAGTCTTTAGAAATAGCCAAAAGTGAAGATTTAGTAGTAGAAGAACCTATAAATCAAGTAATCACCATAGATATAGAGGCTATTAAGAGTGATTTTTTACAAACTATTAAGCACAAAATCAACCAAAATAAAGTCTATCCCAAAAGAGCAGTTTCAAGAAGAATACAAGGTGAGGTTGATGTTAAATTTAAGCTATCTCAAAATGGTACAGTTTTTGATATAAATATAGAAGGACACAATATATTTAAATCAAGTATAGAAGATGCTTTATATAAATCTTTTCCTATCAATATACCAAAAGAGTTAGATGTGTTTCCAATGGTTATAAGTTTTACAATAGCTTTTCATCTTAGGTAGATTTTCTACTAAAAGTCTATATTTTATGCTATACTTATACAAAAATAGGATTTAAAAGTGATACTAAAGTTTAAAGATTGGTACCCTAGTGTTGGTACAAACTCATGGATAGCTCCAAGTGCTGATGTTATAGGCAATGTCACTATAGGAAAAGATTCTTCTATATGGTTTGGCACTGTTATAAGAGGTGATGTACACAAGATAATCATAGGTGATAGAACATCTATTCAAGATCTATCTATGGTACATGTCACCCACTATAAAAAAGAGGATATGAGTGATGGTCATCCTACTATTATAGGCAATGATGTAACTATTGGGCATAAAGTTATGCTTCATGGATGTACAATAGAAGATGGATGTTTAATAGGTATGAGTGCTACTATACTTGATGGTGCTGTTATAGGGCAAGGCTCTATAGTAGGAGCTCATTCACTAGTAACTCAAGGCAAAAAGTTTCCTCCAAAGTCTCTTATTATGGGAAGTCCAGCCAAAGTAGTAAGAGAGCTTACACAAGAAGAAGTAGATGGGCTTATAGCTCACGCTGCTAGATATGTAAAGTTTAAAAACGAATATATCTAATACCTTAGGCTAAGATTCAATTAAATCTTAGCTCTATATTTTGGGTAATAACTTTTTATTAAACTCTATTGCTATATCTCCTAGTTCTTCTATCACAAGATTAAGAGTTATGCTATTTTGTTCTTTTTTTGCAATATGAACTTTATAATATTTTGCCCATTGATTTTCTAAAGGAATATGAAAACTATTTCTATCTTCATCACTCAAAAGAGTAAGCTTTAATAACTCATCATCACTATAAATAGTATAATTGTATTTTTGATGATAAAAACTATCAGGTATATAAACACCAACTATAAAGTTGTGGTTTTCATCATTGTATTGTGGTATATGATTAAGATAAGTAGCTATAAAAATAGCTTTTGTTTCCAAATTTATAACTAAATCAGCTTTTTGGGTATATTGTAAGGCTGTAGAATATACGCTATCTGATACGATGGATTTGGAACTATTTTTATCATAACAAGCACTAAAAAAAAGCAATACTCCAAAAGATATAATATATAAACTCTTCACTATAATCTCCTCTCAAAATTGTAAGAATCTTTAAACCTAAAAGCATTTAGATTTTCTAAAATAGCCAATAAAACTATATAATTTAAAAAAGAACTTCCGCCATAACTAAACATAGGCAAAGGAAGTCCAACAACAGGTGCAAAACCAATAACCATCAAAATATTAACACTAGTATTAAAAAACACCAGCAAAGCCAAACCTGAAGAAAAAACATTAAGAAGATAATCTTCACTAAAATGGTAATTATAATATAATAGATGTAATATCAGCAAAAAATAGATAAAAATCAAGCCCAAAGCACCTATAAAACCATATCTTTCTATTAAATACGCAAATATAAAGTCACTTGTAGCAATAGGTAAAAACTTTAATTGCGCTTGTGTTGCTTCATCTACACTTTTGCCTGTTAGCCCTCCTGAACCTATAGCTATAATGGATTGCCTTACATGATAGCTAGGCTCTTCACTTATAAAATCAGTAATTCTCTTTTTTTGATAATCTTTTATACCATAATTATACATTAAAGGTGCAATAATTGCCAAAACAATCAATATACTTACCCATATTCTTAACTGAACACCAACTATAAATAAAACTCCAAATCCAACAAAAGCAAAAATTAAAGCCGTACCCAAATCTGGTTCTTTTGCTATTAAAATAGTAGGCAAAAGTATATACATAGATAAAATCGCAAAAGATTTCAATCCATATCCATCTTTTGGTGGTGGTTTGTGTTTGATAAGATATCCTAGCATAAGTAAATAAATAGGCTTAATCAACTCTGATGGTTGTAGTGTAAGCCCTATTATAGGTATCTCAATCCATCTTTTTGCACCAAGCTTTGTAACTCCAAAAAGTTCTACCATAATAAGCAAAGCAATCCCTATCCAATATAAAAAAGGTATAAATAAAACTGCTCTTCTTATAGGTAGATAAAAAACCACAATAAAAGCAACAAAAGCAATAGCAAAATAAAAAAGTTGCTTAACGCCCAATACTTCATTTATTTCATTGATTAAATGATAAGAAAACAGTATTATTGGTATAACTAAAATTATAGTTACAAAGTCAAAATGTGATATAATTCTTTTATCAAAAAAACGCATATGGAAGATTATCAAAAAATGGATAAAAAAGAGGTATCATTAGAGGATATTGGACTTAGATTGGATCTTTTTTTATTAAAACATCTCAACGAATCAAGAAATAAGATAGAGAATTTTATAAAAAGTGGATCTGTTTTGATAAATAACTCTAAAGTAGTAAAAAGTGGTTATAAGTTAAAAGTCAATGATATCGTTATGTATAATTCAAAAGAGTTATTAAAAGATAGTGAAAACGAAAGCTATAATATAGATTTTGATATAGAAATTATATATGAAGATGAAGATATATTAGTAATCAACAAACCTTCAAATCTTACAGTTCATACAGCTCCAAGTGTAAAAGAGGCTACTTTGGTTGATTGGCTCAAATCCAAAAACTTTTCACTATCAACTATCAATGATGAATATAGACATGGTATCGTTCATAGACTAGATAAGGGAACAAGTGGTATTTTAATAATAGCAAAAAATAATCCAACGCATATGGCTTTAAGTGAACAATTAAGCAATAGAACTATGGGTAGATACTATTTAGCTATTGTAGATTTACCATTAAAAGAGAACCTTTTTATAGAAAAATCTATAGCTAGAAATCAAAAAAATAGATTAAAAATGGCAATATCTAAAGATGGAAGATATGCAAAAACTGCATTTTGTAAACTTTTGACATCTAAAGATAATAACTTTGAACTAATAGCAGCAAAGCTTTTTACAGGAAGAACACATCAAATACGTGTACATTTAAATTCTATAAATCGTCATATTTTAGGTGATAATTTATATGGTTTTAAGGGCGATTGTGGTATTTTTTCAAGAATATATTTACACGCATATATTTTGTATTTTATACATCCTAGCAAAAATATAAAAATGACATTTATGGCTAAAATACCTAAAGATATTATAAGTTTTTTAGAGACTAACTTTAACACAAAGGAATATAATGAAAAGATTATTAAAGATAACATCATCAATTGTTTTGATTTTATTTATTAGTGGATGTTCTATAAGCAACCCTGTATCTCAAAAAGTACCTCAAGCTTTTGATCAAACTATAGAGCCTATGGATGCCTCTTTGATCAAAACTATACCAGATATGAACTCTGTTGCTTTTGAGTGGGGAAGACATGAAAACCCAAGTGTTGTTGGATATAACTTATATAGATCAAATCTTCAAAAAGATGGCGATAAACTAATAAAAGTTGCAACAATAAAAAATAGATTTATTACCCACCATGTTGATCCAAAACTAGATCCAAACACTCAATATCTTTATGCAATAAGTGCATACAAAGAAGATGGCAATGAATCACAAATAAGCAAAAGTGTCTCAGTACAGACTCTTCCTCTTTTTGAATCAGTTAGTTATATAGTAGCTATAAGTAATCTTCCAAAACAGATCAAAATACTATGGAGACCTCATACAAACGAAAGAGTAAAAAGTTATATTATTGAGCGAACTGATAGCTCAACTACCAAATGGAAAGAGATAGCTGAAGTTCAAGGAAGATTGAGTGTTGAATATATAGATGAAGGTTTAGGAAGCAATGAAATCTATACATATAGAATAAAGGCTGTAACATTTGATAAAATAGCATCAAAACCTAGTGAAATGGCAAAAGCAAATACAAAACCACTTCCTGAGGATATTAGAAACTTATATGCTTCAAAAAATTTACCAAGAAAAATAGATCTTACTTGGGAAGCTTCAAATACAAGTGATGTAACTGCATATAAAATCTATATTTCTGATAATGTTGATGGTAAATATAAAGAGCTTGTTACTGTAAATGCTAATACTTTAAATTTTTCTCATTTGATAAGTAGTGATGGTGAAGTGAAGTTTTATAAAATTAGCTCTATAGATAAAGATAAACTAGAATCTGCTATGAATTTAACGCCAACTATGGGAGCAACACTTTCAAAACCTGTTAAACCTGTTATTACTCTAGCTCAAATCCAAGGTGAAAAAGCTATACTCAACTGGGTTGCTGGTGATAATAGAGCTGTTTCATACAATGTTTACAAAACTATAAAAACTGGATTTTTCTCTAAAAAAGTAGAAAAAATAGAAAATATTCAAGGTTTAAGATTTGAAGATAGAGATATAGTAAGAGGTGCAGAGTACCAATATACTATAGAAGCTATAGATCAATATGGTTTAGTATCAGAGCAAACAAAAGAAGCGAGACTTATTTTACCTAAACTTCCAGAGGTAAAATAATCTATGCCTCATATTGTTTTTGAAAAACCAAATAACCTAAGCTTTCCGCTACAAAGCGATAATATTGAGTTTGTTTGTGAAGCAAAATCTCCTTATGAATCAAAGATATTGATCAAATATGATAATATGGAGTTTTTGCTAAGCAAAAAAAATAGACCATCAAAAACAAATCCAAATTTACAAATCCTAAAGGCAGATAAACCAACAAGACCTTCTAAAGCTGTTGTTATCAAAAAAACCTTACAAGAGTTTGTTGATAGATATCAAGTTACACCTGTTTTTTCAAATATCCAAAATCTAAAAGATTACACCAAAAAGGGTAGCTTATATCTTAAAGAGATTGAATACTTTATAAAAGATTTTAAAACAGATAAAAAAATCTTTGTAGAAATAGGATTTGGAAGTGGAAGACACCTACTTTATCAAGCAAAGCAAAACCCAGATAAGCTAATCATAGGATTAGAGATACATACTCCTTCTATTGAGCAAGTCCTTAGACAAATAGAGCTTCAAAATATTGAAAATGTATTGGTTTTAGATTATGATGCTAGGCTATTTTTGGAGTTTTTAGACTCAAATAGTATAGAAAAGATATTTGTACATTTCCCTGTTCCATGGGAAAAAAAGCCTCATAGAAGAGTTTATAGCAAAGAGTTTGTAGATGAAGCTATAAGAGTTTTAAGTATAGATGGCTCTTTGGAGCTTAGAAGCGATAGCAAAGAGTATTTTGATTTTGCACTCTCTATTTTGACTGATCTTTCAAAGGCATCTATACATATAGATATAAATAAAGATCTTCAAATAAGTAGCAAATATGAAGATAGATGGAAAAAACAGGGCAAAAACATCTATGATCTAGTACTAACAAATCAAATAGACTCTTTAAATAAAGAGCAATTAGATGATTTTTCTTTTACAAAACATACAGCTTTTAAGATAATAGATAAACTACCACCTAAGCCTATAGTAAAGGGTGATTTTTTTGTCCATTTTAGAGATATCTATATTATAGATGATAGTAGTTATTTATTAGAGGTAACTTTTGGAGACTTTAATAAGCCTCTTACAAAATATATCTTTATAGATCAAAATATAACTAGATATATTCAAGGTGAACCTTTGGCTACAAAAGCTAACCTTAAAGCACATAGATTGATAGATGAGTTTATAAATAATGATTAAAGCCAAAGATATATATCTCTCATACGATAAAGAAAAGTTTGTTATAAAAAAGGGTAACTTCCACATAAAAGACAAAGATTTTGTTTTTATTGGTGGTACTAGTGGAACTGGTAAATCTACTCTTTTAAAATCTTTTTATGGAGATATATCTTTAAGGCATGGAGATTTGCAAATCAATAATATCAATCTAAAAAACATCTCAAATGCAAAGCTTAGAAAACTAAGAAGAGAGATTGGTATAGTTTTTCAAGATTATAAACTTATAAAAGAGTGGACTATAGAACAAAATATTATGCTTCCACTTCTTATCAATGGATATTCTAAAGATCTTTCATATAAACAAGCCCTAAAAATGCTAAATCATATAAAACTAAACCATAAAGTAGGCTACTATCCAGCAGAACTTAGTGGTGGTGAACAACAAAGAATAGCAGTAGCAAGAGCTATAGCACACAATCCAAAACTTGTATTAGCAGATGAACCAACTGGTAACTTAGATGATTACTCTGCTGAAGTTATATGGAACCTTTTAAAAGGAGCAAACGAACAACTAGGTATAACTGTAGTAGTAGTTACGCATAGAGTCCCAAAAAACTTTGGATTAAATTTTAAGCATCTTTCTATAGAAGATGGAGTTATTTATGAAGTTTCTTAAAAATCTAATCTCTTTTTGTATTCCTTTGATTACTATGCTTTTTGCACTTACTATTTTTACTATAGTATCAAGTGCCGTAGATGAATATCATGAAAAGATTAGAAATGATTATGCTATAATAGTAGTTACAAAAACACCTCTAGTTATAAAAGACCTAGATAGTATAGGTGGTATAGCAGTAGAGAAAATAGTTCCTATTGATAGAAATAAAATCCTTACAAGCTTTAAAAATAGGCTTACTCAAAATTCTTTGAAGTTTTTGGATCAAAGATTGCCCTATTTTTATCAAATCTACCTAGATAAATTCCCTACAAGCTCACAACTTGATATAATAATGCAAGAGCTAAAAGATAAACCCTCTATTTATCAAATAGAGACTTTTTCAAAAAACCACAACCAAATCTACTCTTTGCTTACTCTTAGTGCAAAAATTGTATTTGTTTTATATATAATTATAGCTCTATTTGCTGTTTTAGTTATCTCAAAGCAGGTAAATATATGGTTTTATGAGCATAAAGAGAGAATAGCTATTATGAAGCTTCATGGTGCATCTGTTTATTATAGCGCAAAACCTATAATTATGCTTACTTTTTTTAGTTCTATTACATCTACTATTATAGTAGTTATTTTTATTATACTCTTTAGTAATAATAGCTCTTTAATCTTTTCTGATGAGCTAAAAGAGATTACTAATATTAGGTTTGATATTTTATTAGAATCTATTAAACTCTTCGCTATATCGATATTTATCTCATTTATATCTATACTTGGTGTATTAACCAAACTCAAAATCAAACCAGATTAAGAAAAGATATGAGATTTTATCAAGGATTATTTGTTTTTATTTTTCTAAGCTCTTTTGTAGTAGCCAATACTAACTCTATAGATGAACAAATACATAAAAATCAAAATGTTTTAGCCCAAAGTCAAAATATCCAAAGTGAAACAAATATCAAAATCCAACTTTTAGCAAAAGAGATAGAGTCTCAAAATAGTGAACTAAACAAAGTAAGCCAAGAAGTACAAAAACTAGAACAACTCATCTCTCAAGATCAAAATAAACTTATATCATCAAAAGATGAAATAGCTCTTTTAAAAAAGAGTGCTACCACATTGGCTGAGGATAAAAAACGATATGAAGAGGAGATTGTTTCTACTATTATCAATGAATTTGCCCTATCTTTGGGGATACAATACTCTTCAAATAAAACTATAGATGAACTTATCGATAAAGAAACTTACTCTTTACTGCTTGAAAACACTCTTGATGAAATAAAAAAACTAGATACTAGATATCATCAAATAACTCAAAATCAAGTAGAAAATCAAAAACAGATAAATAAATTGCAATCTTTTATAGATCAAAATGAAAAAAAGAGAAAAGAGTTAGCAGTTCTTCTTAAAAAACAAGGAGACAATGTTGCTAATCTTGAACAAAAGCACAAAGAGTATCAAGCACAACTTCAAAGTATTATAGATAAACAAAATGAGCTAAATTCACTTTTACAAAAACTAAATATTATAAAAAAAGAAGAAGTTCAAAAAGAAGAAGAAAGAGCAAAAGCAGCACAAAAAGCCCAACAAGAAAGACTAAAAGTAGAACAAGCAAAAGCAACAATTCCTGATACAACCACTATACCACAAAATATAAAATCCCCTACTTTAGAAAATGTAGATATTCAAGTAAGACAAATAGGCTCATCAGTCAAAGGAGTAGAAACTACCAAATATAAAGGCTCAAAAACCATCTCTCCTCTATCATCATATGAAATAACCAAACGATTTGGTAAATATCATGATCCTATATATAAAATAGAACTATTCAACGACTCTATAACTATGGCACCAAAAAGTATTGATACAAAGGTATATAGCGTTTTAAATGGTAAAGTAGTCTATCTTAAAAAAAGCAATAACTCCTCTGATAATACTATTATTATAGAGCATAGCAATGGGCTTCATACTGTATATTCAAACCTTGAACAAATCTCTCCTACAATAGAACAAAACAAGCTTATCAAACAAGGTTATGCTATAGGTAGAGTAAAAGAATCTTTAGTTTTTCAAGCTATTATAAATAGTGCTTTTGTAAACCCTGTTGAGCTTTTTGGAGGTAAATAGTGGCAAAAAAAACAAAAACACTCTTTGAGTGTCAGCATTGTGGATTTCAGTCTCAAAAATGGCTAGGTAAGTGTCCAAACTGTGGTGGTTGGGATAGCTTTTTGGAGCTTAGCTCTTCTCAAATAGAGACTCTAAAAGAGATATCTAAAGTAAGCTCAACTACATCAAAGGCTATGCCTATAACAGATATAAAGCAAGATGATGTAGTAAGATTTAGTTCAAATGATAGTGAGTTTGATCTAGTTTTGGGCGGTGGGATAGTTCCTGGAAGTTTAACTTTAATAGGTGGAAGCCCAGGGGTAGGTAAATCTACACTTTTACTTAAAGTTGCTGGAAATATTGCTAAAATGGATAAAAAAGTCCTATATGTAAGCGGTGAAGAGTCAGCTGGACAGATCAAACTTAGAGCAAATAGACTAGATGCAAATAGTAAAAATCTTTTTTTACTTAGTGAGATCAAGCTAGAAGAGATAAAAAACGAACTTTTAAGACAAGATTATGAAATAGTTATAATAGACTCTATTCAAACTATATATTCTGATAGTATCACTTCAGCCCCTGGGAGTGTCTCTCAAGTGCGAGAAATTACCTTTGAGCTTATGCGAAAAGCAAAAGAGAGCAATATAGCTATATTTATCATAGGTCATATCACCAAAGATGGCTCAATTGCAGGTCCTAGAGTGCTAGAACATATGGTAGATACGGTACTATACTTTGAGGGTGAAACAAGTAAAGAGATAAGAATGCTAAGAGGATTTAAAAACCGTTTTGGAAGTACTAGCGAAATAGGTATTTTTGAGATGAGTGAAGCTGGGCTTATTAGTGCAAAAGAGATAGGTTCTAGGTTTTTTGACAAAAGCAAAGCCCAAGCAGGATCTGCCCTTAGTGTTGCTATTGAAGGAAGTAGAGCTTTGATTATAGAAGTTCAAGCTCTTGTAGCAGAAAGTACTTTTCCTAATCCAAAAAGAAGTGCTACAGGCTTTGATTCAAATAGACTTACTATGCTTCTTGCTCTTTTAGAAAAAAAACTTGATTTACCTTTTAATAGATATGATGTTTTTATCAATATAAGTGGTGGTATGAAGATCAAAGAAAGCTCTGTTGATTTAGCTGTAATTGCAGCTATTATTAGCTCTTTTAGAAACCGCCCTATCTCCAAAGAATCTATTTTTATAGGTGAAGTTAGCTTAACTGGTGAGATAAAAGATGTTTATTCTATGGAAACTAGACTCAAAGAAGCATCAGCACAAGGTATCACAAAAGCTATCATAGCAACAAAGCCATCAATAAAAACAGATATCAAATGTTTTTATGTAGATGAAGTTGTCAAAATGATAGAGTTATTTTAAGATATTAACAAAAATTATGCTATAATGTCATCATTACAACAATATCAAAAGGGAAGATAAATGCTAAGAAATAGGTGTGCTAGGGTACAAATGGAAGAGATGTATATGAGGCTTGTTATTGATTATGATAATAAAGAGTTTAAAAAAGAGATAGAAAAAGCAATCTCAAAAATAGAAAAAGAGACAAATATGTTTCCTTGCGTAACAAGAAGAGCAATAAGTCCTGTTGCTGGTAATTTTTCTATAGAATTTGATACAAGTGATTCCAATAGAGATGCTGGTGAGTTTTGCGACAAAGTTCTTAAAAAACTCAAAATTGATAGTTGCAATGAGTAATATAGAAATAGACAATCATACAGATATAGAGTTTGATTACACTATAGCCGAACAAATAACTAAAGATCTTACACAAAAAGAGATAGAGTTAATCATAACAAATAACAACTTTATCCAAAAGATAAATAAAGAGTATCGAAACATCAATAAACCAACAGATGTCTTAAGTTTTCCACTTGAGGATACTCCTTATGCACCTCTTGGAACTATTATAATAAGTGTAGATTATGTACAAAAAAAAGCAAAAGAGTACAATCATAGTTTAGATGATGAATTTACGCTTTTATATCTTCATGGACTTTTACATCTTCTTGGATATGATCATGAAGTTGATAGCGGTGAGCATAGATCAAAAGAAGAAGAGTTTATAAACAAATACAAGCTTCCTTCAAGCCTTATAATAAGAAATATATAATATTTTGGATTTTAATATATGGATAGATTTTTAACTAAATTTTTTATAATTTATTTTATTTTATTAACATCTCTTTTTGCAGTTGATTTTAAGGTAGCATCATACAATGTAGAGAATCTTTTTGATTTAAACTATGATAAAACAGAGTATGATGAATATATCCCAAACAAAACAAACTGGAACGAAGATACACTTAGTATAAAACTACAAAATACATCTACAGTACTTAAAGATCTAAATGCTGATATAATAGGACTTCAAGAAATAGAATCACAACAAGCTTTAGATCTACTATTAAAATACTTGCCAGAGTATAAATATAGTGCTTTTATCAAAAATCCAAAATCAGCTATTGGTATAGGCTTGATTTCAAAATACAAAATAGTTAAATTTACTCCACTAGAAGTAGATCCAAATAACAACCACTCAAGACCTATTCTTGAAGTAGATATTAAAATAGAAGATAAAATAATAAAAATTTTTGTAAACCACTGGAGATCCAAAAGTGCAGCAGAAAGCTCAAGAATACCTTATGCAAAAGCACTTTATCAAAGGATAAAAGAGCTTAAATGTAATGAAGAATATATCATACTTGGTGATTTTAACTCAAACTATAATGAATTTGAAACATTTAAATATAATAGAAAGCTAAATGATACCAATGGTATAACAGCTATCAATGATATATTAAAAACTACAATTAACTCCAACTTTATAACAAAAGAAAATTATTTTGATTGTAAAAATAGAGTTCATTACAATCTTTGGTTAGATCTATCATCATACAAAAGATTTAGTTATAAATTTCAAGGGTCAAATGAAACTCCTGATTCTATCATAGTTTCTACAAACTTATTTGATGGAAAAAATATAGAATATATAAATAACTCTTTTGAGGTTTTTGCCCCATCTTATTTATACAAAAAAAACTATATCCAAAGATGGCAAATTGATAAAAAAGGATATCACAAAAAAAGAGGATATTCAGATCATTTACCTATTTTTGCTAGATTTAGTACAGATATACCAAATACCCAAAGTTTTTCAAAAGAGCTTGACTTAACAAAGATATCCTCTCTTTATGAACTAGATGAGATTACAACTCCTATAGAGTTAAAAAATGTTATAGTTATATATAAAACAGCCAATAGTGCTATTATCAAACAAAAAGATGGAAGATCTATTTTTATTTACAATGAAGCAAAAGAGCTTGAACTTGGAAAAGCTTATGATTTAATAGTTAGTAAAATATCTCTTTTTTATGGACAAAAACAGATAAATAAAATAGAAACCTTAAAACTTATCGATGAAAATATCAACTATAACCATCTTTTTTTAGATGTAAATAGTGTTAATTTAGATGATTACAATATTCAAAATGAGATAATAACAAATTTAAAAGGTAAATTTATAAAAAATAGACTTCAATACAATAATAAATCTATAAAATTATATGCAAAAAATAAAAATATCTTACCAGCTCAAAATAGTTATATTATTATTAAAAAAGCTCATCTTTCAAACTATCAAGGTAATATTCAACTTATCTTATATTCAAAAGATGATTATGAAATAGTTGGTAGCCATTGATTATTAAAGCATTTTTTACCAATAGTATAGGAATACTTACTTCAAGAATACTAGGCTTTATAAGAGATTTACTAACAGCATCTATTCTTGGGGCAAATATATATAGTGATATATTTTTTGTAGCATTTAAACTACCCAATCTTTTTAGAACTGTTTTTGCTGAGGGTGCTTTTACTCAAGCTTTTATACCAGCATATGCAAGAGCTTCTAAAAAAGCTAGATTTTCTACTATAATATTTATTAACTTTTTAGGGTTTTTACTACTTTTATCTATCTTTGTAACACTTTTTGCATCACTTATTACCAAGCTTATAGCCATAGGATTTGATCAAGATACTATAGATCTAGCAGCTCCTCTTGTAGCTATTAACTTTTATTATTTACCTCTTATTTTTATAGTTACTTTTATGGGAGCTCTTTTACAGTATAAAAACCACTTTGCAACAACAGCATTTTCAACAGCTTTGTTAAATATAGCTATGATAGTAGCCCTACTTCTAGCAAAAGATTTAGATCAATATGAAATAGTTTATTATTTAAGTTATGGTGTTATATGTGGTGGGATGCTGCAAGTTATTGTTCATATCATAGCTCTAAAAAGAAGACAGCAACATAAAAATATAATCCTTTCATATAAAAAGCTAAAAACTTTTACACATAATAAAACAAAAGAGTTTTATAGTAAGTTTTTTCACTCAACCATAGGTTCTTCAACTGCTCAATTATCAGCTTTTATTGATACTTGGTTGGCATCATTTTTAGTTAGTGGAAGTATTAGTTATTTATACTATGCAAATAGACTGTTTCAGCTTCCTTTGGCTCTTTTTGCTATAGCTTTATCTGTAGCACTCTTTCCTTCTATAGCTAAAGAAATCAAAAAAAACAACACAGACCGTGCTTTAAAACTTCTTAAAAAATCATTTTGGATACTTTTGGCACTTCTTGGAATTTCAACTTTAATTGGTATAGTATTATCTTATCAAATAGTATGGCTTTTATTTGAAAGAGGAGCTTTTAGTAGCGATGATACTCACCATACATCTCTTATATTGATAGCTTATCTTATAGGACTTATTCCATTTGGACTAAATAAAATCTTTTCTTTATGGTTATATTCTCATCAAAAACAGCTAATTGCAGCTAAGATTTCAGCCAAATCTTTGGTAGCTAATATTATATTTTCTTTTATGCTAATAGTCCCTTTTGAAGCCTTTGGACTAGCTCTTGCATCAACTCTAAGTGGCTTTATTTTGCTTTATTTAACATTAAAAGAGTTTGGATTAAAACTTTTTTGGCAAAGAATAATCAAAAGTTAGATAAAATACCATATGAAAGATTTATTAAAACAATATATACCTTATTATAAAAACTATATTAAAAAGTTTATTTATGCCTTTATTGGTATGACTTTAGTAGCTCTTGGTACTAGTGGAACAGCATATATCATCAAGCCAGTACTTGATGATATCTTTATAAATAAAGATCTTGATATGCTCTATCTTCTTCCTTGGCTTGTAGTGGCTCTTTATTTTGCCAAAGGATTTGGTAAGTATATACAAGTTTATTATATCTCTTATATTGGTCAAGATATCATAAGAATAGTAAGAGATAAGCTTTTAGCTCATATTATATCTTTGGATATATCTTTTTTTCACTCCAAACATGGTGGTGTTTTGATAAGTAGGATTACAAATGATATAAACCGTATCCAAAATGCAATATCCAACAATATTGCTGAACTAATAAGAGAATCCCTAACAATCATAGCTTTAGTAGGAGTTGTGATATATCAAAGTCCCAAACTAGCTTTTTATGGGCTTGTGGTCTTACCTTTAGCTGCTTATCCTCTTTCTATTCTAGCAAAAAAGATGAAAAGACTCTCTTTTTCATCACAAGAAAAGATAGCTGATATTATGTCTCATTTAAGTGAGATTTTTAACAATATAGAGATTATTAAAGCAAACTCTACCCAAAAACTAGAAGTTGATAAATTTTCTAAGCTAAATAAAAACTTCTTTGACATCAATATGAAAGGTGTAAGAACCAACGAACTAACCTCTCCTCTTATGGAGACACTTGGAGCTATTGCTGTAGCTGTTGTTATTATTGTAGGTGGACAAGAAGTTATTAGTGGTGAGCTTAGTGTGGGATCGTTTTTTTCATTTATGACGGCTTTATTTATGCTCTATACCCCTATCAAAAGGATCTCTTCACTTTATAACTCTATGCAAGATGCAGTAGCAGCCAATGAAAGAGTAAATGAGATCTTAGATATTAAACATACTATCAAAGATGGTACTCTTTTGCTTGATGAAGATATAAAATCTATAAGCTTTGAAAATGTATCTTTAAAATATGGCGATAAAGAAGCTCTTAAAAATATTAACTTAATAGCAAAAAAGGGTGAAAAAATAGCCCTAATAGGTGATAGTGGTGGTGGCAAAAGTTCTTTTGTAAATCTTATTATAAGGTTTTATGATCCATATAGCGGAGAAATAAAGTTTAATAATACCAATATAAAAGAGTATGATATCAAAAGTCTAAGGGATCATATAGCTATAGTAACTCAAAGAATATATATTTTCAACGATACAATAGCAAACAATGTAGCTTATGGGAGTGAATTTGATGAAGATAGAGTAATAGAAGCTTTAAAACTAGCTTATGCTTACGATTTTGTATCCAAAACACAAGATGGCATATATACAACCTTAGATGAGTTTGGTACCAATCTCTCAGGTGGACAAAGACAAAGAATAGCTATAGCAAGGGCTTTGTATAAAAATCCTCAAATTATTATATTTGATGAGGCAACTTCAGCACTTGATAATGAAAGTGAATCAATTATAACAGATGTTATTGATACTATTAGCAAAGAAAAAATAGTTTTTGTTATAGCTCATAGACTAAGTACCATAAAAACTGCTGATTATTTAGCTCTTTTTAAAGATGGAGAAATAGTCTCTTTTGGTAGTAGTAAAGAGCTACAAAATAACTCTATAGAGTATCAAAAGTTACTTCAAACCTCTTTGTAAATTTTAATTTTTTACTTTTTAAATATTTTTTTGCTATACTATATAGGATATTTTTACAATATCCAAATCAAACCACACTAAAATCTAAGGAGTTTTATGTCCCCAACAAGCTTACAAATCATTGCCGCGGTTATCTTTGCACTTGCTATTGTGCATGTTTTTTCTGTTAAATATTTTGAAAATTTAGCAAACAGAAGTGAAAAACACTCTGGACTTTTTCATCTTTTGGGTGAAATTGAAGTTGTTTTTGGTATCTGGGCTATGGTTTTAGTTTTGTTTATGTTTATTCTTTTAGGTAAAAACGAAACTATAGAGTATATGAATACTAGAAGTTATATAGAAACTATGTTCGTCTTTGTTATTATGGTTATAGCTGCAACTAGACCTATTTTGCAAACGGTTATATTTTTAGTCAAAAAACTATCCAACTCTTTACCACGTAAAGGTGCAACTGGATTTTATTTTGTTGTTATGTGTATTGTTCCAATTCTTGGCTCAATCATCACAGAACCTGCTGCTATGACACTAGCTGCACTTATACTATCTGATAAGCTTTTTTCTCAAGGAATCTCACAAAAACTCAAATATATGACCTTAGGAGCTTTATTTATCAATGTCTCAATAGGTGGAACTTTGACAAACTTTGCTGCACCCCCTATTTTGATGGTAGCAAATACTTGGGACTGGAGTACTAGCTTTATGTTTATGACATTTGGATGGAAAGCTATGATAGCTATTTTTATCAATACAAATCTAATTATTTTGCTTTTTTATAAAGAACTATCATCTATGAATATTCGTACATCTGTATCAGAACGAGAAGAGATACCATTTTCTATAGTACTTACTCATTTTATATTTTTATTTTTAGTTGTATTTTTTGGGCACTATCCTGTGATATTTATGAATATATTTTTACTATTTTTGGGTGTTACTTATGCATATCAACAATATCAAGATAGATTGATGTTAAGAGAGGGACTTTTGGTTTCATTTTTCTTAGGCGGTTTAGTGATACTAGGCGGACAACAAGAGTGGTGGCTAAAAGATCTAATCTCAAGTATGTCAAATATAGAGGCTTTTGTAGGTGCTATTACACTTGGAGCTTTTACAGATAATGCTGCTATTACATATCTAGCTTCACTAGTAGATGGTTTAAGTGATGAGTTTAAATACTTCCTTGTTGCTGGTGCTGTTGCTGGTGGTGGCTTGACTGTTATCGCAAATGCTCCAAATCCAGCAGGTGTTGCTATACTTAAAAATCACTTTGAAGATAACACCATAGATCCTAGATATCTATTTTTAGGTGCTTTAATACCTACTATTATTGCAGCTTTATGTTTTATTATTTTATAAATAAACTACAAATAAGTAGAAGAGTAATTATCTCTTCTATTTATATAACGATATAAGAAGCAATCCACACCATTAAGTGTTCACTTATTGATTAATCAAACCAACGCTACATCAGAAGATTCAAAACAGTATATAACCTTATAAGATTGTACCATGTGGAGTTTAAAAATGCAAATTAACTATAATGAAAGTAATTATTATATGATTTGGTAGTTTCAATATATCGTATGTGTCGGTTCAAGAGAAAAAAAGAACATATAGTAAAACAAACAGAACTATTTCAATACATGAGACCGTTAAATATTTCGTGCTACCATAATTTCTGATAGATAAATTTCTATCATAGCCTAATATAAATCTTAAGTTCTAGTTCTAATCTAGAATACTCTGTTTTTTTCTATATTTTCATACTCATAAAAACTATTTATAATAGTATTTGCAGTTGAAATTGATATATAATATTAAGTTATTTATAAGTATAATATTTATACTATATGATAGAGTAAGGATTATATACAATGAAAAAGATTTTAGGATTGGATTTAGGAACAAATAGCATAGGTTTTGCTTTAAATCAAGTTGAAGAAAAAGATGGAGCTATTGTCTTTGAAGAACTAACTTCAAATAGTATTATTTTTAGTGAATATGTTATGGCTACTGATAGAAGAGCTTTTAGAAGTGGAAGACGAAGAAATGAAAGAGCAGGTAGAAGAAAAGAAAATATTAGAAAGCTTTTTTGTTATTTCAATCTAGCTTCAAAAGATATTTTAGATAACCCAATAAACTACTTTAATAATCTTACCAAACTGTACAAAGAGCCATATCATCTAAGAGAAGAAGCTATAAAAGGTAAAGAACTATCTAAAGATGAGTTTGTTTATGCTCTTTATACTATTGTTACTAGAAGAGGATATACAAACCTTTTTGCAAAAGAGGAAGATGACAAAGAAGCCAAAGAGAGTGAAAGAATAAATAGTGCTATTTTGACAAATAAAAATCTATATAAAAGTAATAACTATATACTCCCATCAAAAGTTTTGACTGTAAAAAAAGATAAACTTGTAAAAGATGGTTTTATAAATATTGCTATAAGAAATAAAAAAAATGATTACAGCAATTCACTTGATAGAAAACTTTGGCAAGAAGAGACTGAGCTATTACTAGAGAGTCAAAAGAACAATAAAGAACTTTTTGAAAGTTTAAAAACTTATGAAGATTTTAAAAATAAACTTCTAAATGGTATCAATGAAAACTCTATGGGAGCTTTTGAGCAAAGAGATTTAAAAAGTGTTGAAGATATGGTTGGGTATTGCTCTTTTTATAACTTTTATTCAAATGACCCTCAAAAAAGAGTTATTAATGCACATATAAAAGCTATTGAGTTTGTTTTAAGACAAAGAATAGAAAACTCTATTTTAGGAAATCTAATAATAAACAAAAAAACTGGTGAATTTGTACAGCTTTCAAAAGAAGACATTGAATCTACTATTGATTTTTGGCTAAAAACTCCAAATGTACAAACAATTACAGCTAAAAATATTTTTAAAAATGCTGGTTTTAAAGATGTAGAGATAAAAATATCAGATAAACAAGATGATACAGTTCAAGATATATCTGTACATAAATCTATTTTAGAGATCATTGACTTTGAAACTATTTTCAAAAATGAAGAGTTTTATACAAAAATATTGGAAGTTCTGCACTATTATGTAGGAACTAATCAAATAAAAGATGAGATTAAAAAACTAAATAAAGAAAATATTTTAAATGATGAACAAATAGAAAAAATATCAAATCTAAACAAAGCTAAAAGCTCATATCTCTCTTTTTCCTTAAAGTTTATAAATCAAATTTTAGATAAAATGAAAAAAGGAACTTTATATCATACTGCTCTTGAAGAGTTGGGATACTTTAAAAGGTACACCAAGATGGAAGCTTATGACTATCTTCCACCACTAAATCCAAGCAAAGAAGATATAAAATGGCTAGAAAAAAATATTAAAAACTTTAAAGCAGATGAGCTATTTTATCAACCTCTTGTTAGTCCAAATGTAAAAAGAGTAATCTCTATTTTAAGAAGATTGGTAAATGAGCTAATATCTAGATATGGGAAAATAGATAAAATCATCATAGAAACTGCAAGAGAGTTAAACTCAAAAAAAGATGAAGAAAAAATAAAAAAATCTCAAGAACAAAGTAAAAAAGAGATAAAAGATGCACAAACCTTACTAAAAAGTGAAAATAAAGAGCTAAATGGTAAAAATACTTTAAGAGCAAGACTTTTGAAAGAACAAAAGGCAAAATGTCTTTATAGTGGTGAAACTTTGACTCTTGAAGATGCTTTAGATGAGAATATCACAGAAGTTGAGCATTTTATACCTAGAAGTAGGATTTGGATAGATAGCTATAAAAATAAAATATTGGTACTAAAAAAATATAATCAAAATAAATCAAATCAACATCCAGTAAGTTTTTTAAAATCTATTGGAGAGTGGGAAAACTTTATTGGTCGCATAGATGAGTTTTTGTCAAATAAAGATAAAAAATATTGGCTAACAAATGAAGAAAATATCCAAAGAATTTGGGATAATGAAAAACTTGAAGATAGATTTTTAAACGATACAAGAAGCACTACAAAAATAGTAGCAAACTATCTTGAACACTATCTGTTTCCAAAACAAAATGAGTATGGAAAAGGTGAAACAAATGATAATGTAATAAGAGTTACAGGAAAAGCTATAAATGAACTTAAAAGACTTTGGGGGATTCACGAAGCACAACCAACCGATGATGATGGCAAAAAAGATAGAGATACAAACTATCACCACACAATAGATGCTATTGTAATATCACTTTTAAATAATTCATCCAAAAAGGCTTTAAATGACTTTTTTAAACAAAAAGAGAATAAATTTAAAACAAAAGCTATTTTAGAGAACTTAAAAACTAAATTTCCAGTTACGAAAGATGGTAAGCCTTTATTTGAATTTGTAAAAAATAAAGTAGAAAAATATGAGAACAATGAACTATATGTTTGTCCTTATATGAAAAAAAGAGAGAATATTCGTGGTTTTAAAGATGGAAATATCAAGTTACTTTGGGATGAAGAGCTAAATAACTTTGCTCAAATAAATAAAATAGAGATAAGTAAAAATCTTCTTTATGATAATTTTGGAAAAGAGTTAAAAGATGAAGAAGTTTCAAAAAGATTTAATGATATAAAAGAAAGATTAAATCTTCCAAAACAAAACAATATCAAAGAGGCACTAGAAGAGTATGAGCAAAGATTATTAAAAACAAAAGAGAGTATAAACAATATCGTTGTAGATATAAAAAATGAGCAAAGTAAACTTCCAAGAGATAAAAAAGCTATTGATACAGCTGAAATTTTGGAGATAAAAAGCAAAATAGAAAAACTAGAACAAAATAAAAAAGAGCTTATAAAAGAGTTGGAGATTCCTTGTTTTTTCTATACAAAAGATGGCAAAAAACAGATAGTTAGAAATTTAAAACTAAAATCAAGTTCTGTAACAAAAGCAGATAGTATAATAATCACAGATAAAAAACAAAAAAATAGAGTACAAAGACTAGACTTTGAAGTTTATCAAAATCTAAAAGAAAATAAAACTCCATTTGTAGCAAAACTAAATGATAATACTTTGAGTGTAGATCTATACAATACCCAAAAAGGACAAGTAATAGGACTAAACTATTTTTCTTCTATAAAAAATGATATTTTGCCGAAAATTGATGAAGGAAAAATAAAATTAATATCAAATTATGATGATAAAATAACTATTTCAAAAAATGATATTATAGAGATAAATGATTTCAAAAATGGTACAAAAAATTATTATACTTGTAATGGTGGTGGAGAAATTGGTAAAGGAAAAAATGTTATTAAAGTTGATAACATAAATAAAAAAAATAAATCAGTAATTCCTATTCAAATAGCCAATTATAGAATTGTAAGAAAAGTTAATATAAATTTCTTTGGGGAGATTTTTTATGAAGAGTTTAAGAAAAGTTAAGATACAATTTTATCATATCAAATGGGGATTTGATAGTTTGCTTAAAACAAGGGACGATTTAGTCCCGCAAAAATTTTATAAACTCTTTTTGGGGAGTTTATAAAATGTCTTTCCAAAAACTCTATATAAAAAACAAAGCCTACTTAAGCTACACAAATAACCTAATCAAAATAAAAACAGAAGATTGTGAAAATACTGTTTGTTTTGATGATATAGATACTATTTTAATAGAAAACTATCATACTACTATTTCAACTGCACTTTTAGCACAGCTTTCAAAAGCAGATATTAGTGTAATATTTTGTGATGAAAAATTTATGCCAAGCTCTATTTTACTGGGAATAAATAAAAATAGCCGTACTACAAAAATACAAAAAGCACAAATTGTTTTAACTAAACCAAAACTAAATCAAATATGGCAAAAAATAGTTTACTATAAAGTAGAAAACCAATCAAGTGTCTTAAAGATTTTTAATAAAAATGAAAAGTATCTAGATAGCCTACTACCTAGAGTAAAATCAAATGACAAAGAGTATATAGAAAGTACTGCTGCTGCATATTATTTCAAAGAGTTGTTTGGAGATGATTTTACTAGAAAGAAAATAAATGATGGAAGAAATATAGCTTTAAACTTTGGTTATACTGTTTTTAGAAGTTCTATTTGTAGGTATATCATAGCTTATGGATTAAATCCTGCTTTTGGGATACATCATAGTAATGAGTTAAATGCTTTTAATCTAGCAGATGATTTGCTAGAGCCTTTTCGTCCAATAGTAGATTTGTATGTAAAAAGAAATATAAAAAAAGAGACAGAGCTAACTAGTGCAATAAAAGTAGAACTTTTAAAACTATTAGATGAAATAGTAATATATGATAATCAAAGAGTTCAAGTATCATATTGTATGAAGCAAATAGTTGCAAATTATCAATCAATTTGTTTAGGAAAAATGGAAGAATTAAAACTTTTTAGTTTATGAAAAAGATAGATGATATAAGTAGATATAGAAAAATGGTACTTTTTGCAATGTTTGATATGCCTACTAACACAAAAGGTGATATTAAAAAATATACAAAATTTAGAAAAAAACTTATTGAAATGGGTTTTATAATGTTTCAATTTTCTATATATGTAAGATTTTGCAATGGACTTGCAACAGCACAAAAATATGAAAGAAAAATCAAAGAAACTGCACCTGTAAAAGGCTCAATTAGAGTGTTGAAAGTAACTGAAACACAATATAAAAATATGATTATTATAGAAAATTATCGCCAAAAACCTGAAGAAAAGATCGAAAAACAGACTCAAACAGTGATTGTTTTTTAAAGCAAATCTATCACCAAACCCCTGCTGTACAGGGTTTTAGGCTACTCTATTATATCAAATGGGGATTTGAGAGTAGCTTAAAACCTTGAAAAAACTGGTTTTGATATGGCCTATATTATATCAAATGGGGATTTGAGAGTAGCTTAAAACCACTGGAGTGATAGGAGTAGTCATTCTTAAATTATATCAAATGGGGATTTGAGAGTAGCTTAAAACTTGTAATGCCATTTCCTTAGCAGCCTTATAATTATATCAAATGGGGATTTGAGAGTAGCTTAAAACATGTATCAGTTAGACGGTTATATAAGTGAATTATATCAAATGGGGATTTGAGAGTAGCTTAAAACTAGTGAAGATGAGTTTAAAGAATTTGTTGAATTATATCAAATGGGGATTTGAGAGTAGCTTAAAACCCTCTGCTTTAACTTCTTTTTGATTAGACTATTATATCAAATGGGGATTTGAGAGTAGCTTAAAACCGGTGGTTCGGGTGGAGTGCCGGGTTATGTATTATATCAAATGGGGATTTGAGAGTAGCTTAAAACCTTTTACTTAAATCTTCCAAAGCTATTAAAATTATATCAAATGGGGATTTGAGAGTAGCTTAAAACAGCTAAATCTGTTAAATCTCTTAGTCTTTGATTATATCAAATGGGGATTTGAGAGTAGCTTAAAACAAACTGGTTTTTTACTATTCCTTCTTGGAATTATATCAAATGGGGATTTGAGAGTAGCTTAAAACATTTTTTTCCTTTCTTATAATTTAAAAATTATTATATCAAATGGGGATTTGAGAGTAGCTTAAAACAATGTTTAATATTTTTAGAGATAACATTTTATTATATCAAATGGGGATTTGAGAGTAGCTTAAAACAAACTTAATAGTTTATATCTTTGTTTAATATTATATCAAATGGGGATTTGAGAGTAGCTTAAAACCTCTTAATGTTTTAGTTAGTGTATATGTTAATTATATCAAATGGGGATTTGAGAGTAGCTTAAAACACTGTAAAGTTTCCTTATCGAATTTTCTATATTATATCAAATGGGGATTTGAGAGTAGCTTAAAACGATTGATATAGAGAGAGTTAAAGAAAGTACATTATATCAAATGGGGATTTGAGAGTAGCTTAAAACACACTACGTTACCGAACTATGACAGTGTGCATTATATCAAATGGGGATTTGAGAGTAGCTTAAAACACGGCTGTAGGTGCAGTAGCTGGAGGTCTATTATATCAAATGGGGATTTGAGAGTAGCTTAAAACAAAAGTCCGTTTAAACTTATTTCTGTTCAATTATATCAAATGGGGATTTGAGAGTAGCTTAAAACAAGTGTAATCTTATGTTCTTTTAGATGAAAATTATATCAAATGGGGATTTGAGAGTAGCTTAAAACTGCTCTTGGCTTCAGGTGCAATAGTTTTAAATTATATCAAATGGGGATTTGAGAGTAGCTTAAAACTGCTATGCACTTCATAAAGGTTTTACTATGATTATATCAAATGGGGATTTCTCAAAGAGAGTGCTAAAGCACAGGAAAGTAGCTTAAAACAACAGTCTTGATAACTGGCATAGTAAAAAAATAAAACTTAGCTTATAAAAATACCAAATATCATTATTTAATTATAGATAATATTCTCTTTAAATCAACTAAACCAAATCATAACACAACTTTAATATCTTTACTACTTAAAAACTTAGTTAATCTTCCTAGCCTTTACATAGACTCTTTTTGGTGCTGGATATCCTTCTACAGTCAAAGAGCTATCATTTGGATCCAAAAAATCATCCAAACTTTGATCAAAGCTCCATTTGGTCGCTCTTTGTTCGCTAGAGTCTGTAGTTTTTATATCTATTAGTTCAAACTCCCCAAACCCTGCTCTACCAAGCCAATTATATAAAGCCTTAACTGTAGGTATAAAGTAAATATTAGGGATCTTAGAATACCTATCTTTTGGACAAAGTGCGATATCATCATCACCATCTATCATAAAAGTATCTATTAAAATCTTTCCATTTTTATTTAGAGCTTTATTTAGAGATTTTAGAGTTGCTATTGGATCACTTCTATGGTACAAAACACCCATCATCACAATAAAATCAAACTTATGTTCGTAATACTCTATATGTTCTACTCCTAAAAGCTCATAAATGATACCACTTTTTGCAAAGTGATTGACTAAATCAAACTGTAGTTTAAAAAGTGGCGAAGGATCAAAACCTACTAGTTTTTCAGGCTTAAGTTCTAGCATTCTAAACATATAATAACCATTATTACAACCAACATCAGCTACCATCTTGCCCTCTATATCCAAATGGTTTTTAATAATATCATACTTAATATTGCTTTGCCACTCACTATCTATATCTATATCACATAAACTAAAAGGTCCCTTTCTCCAAGGTCTAAGAGCCTTGGCACACTCATATAGACTATCTTTGATATCTTCTTTTATTTTATCATCACACTTACATATAAACCAATCATCAAAAATTATCTCTACATTTTGTACATCAATTTGCTTAAATTTTTCTACTTTTTCATAAAGTGGTTTTATGTTTTTCCATAAAAACCAATTATTTCTTTTATTTCTTATGTTTTTTATATCCATTTTACTTTTTTACACCTAGGTTAAATATAATCTTTCTTTAATTTTAACATTAGTTTAATAAAATATACAATAATCTAATAAATCTTACTATATAATTACCAATTAAAATCTCAAAGGATCTGTTTTGGAGCTAATAAAGAGGGTATTGTTTTCTTATAAAACTACTATGTTATTATTATTTACTATAGGATTAGGAGCTGGTGTTGCTACATTTTTGGAAAATGATTTTGGTACATCAACTGCTAGAGTTTTGGTGTATAACTCTTGGTGGTATGAAATAACACTTATACTAACAACTATCAACCTTATGGGATTGATGTATCTTACAAAGATGTGGAAAAAACCTGCTAAGTTTATATTTCACTTTTCATTTGTCATGATACTTATAGGTGCTGGAGTAACTAGATATATAGGTTTTGAGGGTATAGTTCATATTCGTGATGGTGAAACTACAAATCAAATGATTTCACTTGAACCTTATATTCAAATAACTATTCAAGATAGTGATGGACAAATCTACTATGAGGAGTTTCAAAAAGAGTTTAGTGCTTTAAATAACAATTTTAACTACAATATAAATTTTAATAATAAAACTTTAAACTTAAAATATAAATCTTATAAATTTGTCAAAGAAAACAACTCTGAAATAGGTATCTTAAATGCAACAGCTTCTTTGGATGGCATATCCAAAGATATAAGATTAGTAGGCAACAGAGGTATCCAAGGTATGCCCGTAGCAGAAGAGTTTGGTGATGTTAAAATAGCTTTTGAATATGGCTCAAAAGGTATGGAGTTGCCATTTTTTATGCATCTTAAAAAATTTGAACTACAAAGATACCCAGGATCTATGTCTCCATCATCTTTTGCTAGTGAAATAACTCTTATAGATGATAAAAATAACAAAAAAGAGGATCATAGAATATATATGAATAATACTTTAGATTATGGTGGATATAAATTTTTCCAAAGTTCATATGATCTAGATGAAAAAGGAACTATTCTATCAGTCAATAACGATCCAGGCAAATATCCTACATATTTGGGTTATTTTTTACTTACTTTTGGACTACTTTGGAATCTTTTTGATAAAAAAAGTAGATTTTTACAACTTTCAAAATATCTCAAAACATTTAAAACCGCTGCTGCTTTTGTAGCTATACTACTTTTATCTTCAAATAGTGAACTTTATGCTGAAGATAGCTTGGTTGAACATCTAAATAAATACAAAAGTGAATCAACTCAAATAGCAGAAGAATTTGGCAAAATTATAACACAAGATCACCAAGGTAGAATGAAACCACTAAATACGCTAAATACTGATATTATGCACAAACTTAGTGGCAAAGCATCTATGTTTGGTATGAATAGTGATCAAATAGTCCTTGGTATGCTTACTCGTCCTGATATATGGGCTCAGGTAAAGATGATTAAAATCACCTCTCCTCAACTAAAAGAGTTTTTGGGTGTTGATAAAGATGAAAAATATATCGCATTTAATCAAGTGTTTGATGAAAATAACTACCGTCTAGCAAATCTAGTAGAAGAGACAAATAGAGTAAAACCTATAGATAGAGGCACCTTTGAAAGAGATATTATAGCTATTGATGAAAAAATAAATATCACATATATGGTTTTTAATAGCTCTTTGCTTAAAATATTACCTTATCAAAAAGCTGAAAATCATAAATGGTATAGTCCTATAGAGGCTATGCAAACATTTGAAGAGCCTCATTTAGAGGGTGTGAGTTTGATTATTAAGGGATTTTTTAACTCTTTTGCTTCTGGTGAATATGAGAGTGCTAAAGCTTACCTAGGTCATATAGATACATATCAAAAAACTGTAGGCAAAGAGGTAATTCCTTCGCAAGATAAGATAGATTTGGAGATTTTTGTAAACAAAGCCCAAATTTTTCCAAATGTAACCATAGGATATATTATAGTTGGATTGTTACTTTTTATTTTATCAATGGCAACTGTTATAAATAAAAATTTACACTCAAATAGAGTAAATTTTATAGCTTATATGTTAGTAGCAATACTCTTTTTGATACATACATTTGGAATGGGATTTAGATGGTACATTAGTGGACATGCTCCTTGGAGTGATACTTATGAGTCACTTTTATATATAGCATGGTCTGCTGCACTTGCTGGGGCTGTGTTTTTTAGAAAATCACTTATGGCTCTAGCTGCTACGGCTGTTGTTGCTGGTGTTTTTATGTTTACAGCTCATTTAAGCAATATAAATCCACAAATAACAACACTAGTACCTGTACTTAAATCATATTGGCTAACTATTCATGTATCTACTATTACAGGTAGTTATGGATTTTTGGGACTTGGAGCTATGCTTGGATTTATGGCGTTATTGCTTTTTATATTTAGAAATCCAAACAAACCTCATATAGATGAAACTATCAAACAAATAACAGCCATCAACGAAATGGCACTGATTTTTGGGCTAAGCTTCTTGGTAGTTGGTAACTTTTTAGGTGGTGTATGGGCAAATGAGTCTTGGGGAAGATACTGGGGATGGGATCCAAAAGAGACTTGGGCATATGTATCAATAGTAGTTTATACTATAGTACTACACTTAAGGTTAATCAAACATCTAAATACTCCTTTTGTACTTAGTGTGGCTTCTTTGGTTGCCTTTTCATCTATACTTATGACATATTTTGGAGTAAACTTTTACCTATCTGGGCTTCACTCATATGCTACTGGTGATCCTGTGCCTGTGCCTACTTGGGTATATGTAAGTGTAGTAAGTATTGCTATTTTGATAGCTCTAGCTTATAAAAACAAAGACTTAAAAGCAAAAACAAGTGAGTAAGACAAATAAAATGAGTAGTGTTTTAGAACTTTTTATAGATCTTAGCAAAGTACCAAGATGTAGTAAAACACATACTCCTTTTATAAAATATATCACAAATTTTGCTTCATCTTATGGATATGAAACTTTTGTAGATAAAGCGAACAATATTTTATGCAAAAAACCAAATAGTAGTGCTAAAATAGCTCTTCAATCACACTATGATATGGTTTGCCTAAGCGATGATGCCACTCCTCCCGATATCATAGAAAAAGAGGGGTTTTTATATGCTAAAAACTCTACTTTGGGTGCTGATAATGGTATAGGTTGCTCAATGATGATGAAGCTTATAAGCCAAGGATATGATCTAGAGTATCTCTTTACTAG
>Ga0172377_10000304_pt1 | contig 44670 bp, 60 predicted proteins | sample Pumphouse3metaG_FD_119749 | JGI IMG/M metagenome (GOLD analysis project Ga0172377, IMG submission 119749) | Leachate microbial communities from a municipal landfill in Southern Ontario, Canada - Pumphouse #3 metaG | ecosystem: Engineered > Solid waste > Landfill > Unclassified | place: Canada... | reverse complement strand
TAAGCTCTTTAAATGAAGAGGGGGAAAAGTTTACCCGAACTTTGGAAAAAGGAATGTTGGAATTTGAAAAATTAGCAAATTCTGATATTAGCGGACGAGATGCTTTTAATCTTTATCAAAGCTATGGTTTCCCCTGGGAGATGACGGCTGAATTAGCGAGAGAAAGAGGTTTGCAGGTTGATCAAACTAGTTTTGAGCAAGAGTTAAAGAAACATCAAGATTTGTCACGTACAGCAGCCGCTGGAAAATTTAAAGGAGGTTTGGCTGATAATAGCGAAGAAACAACTAAATTACATACGGCTGCGCATTTATTATTGGCGGCTTTACGTCAAGTTTTAGGTGAACATGTCGTGCAAAAGGGAAGCAATATTACAGCTGAGCGTCTTCGTTTTGATTTTTCTCATCCTGAAAAAATGACAACTGAGCAAATTAGTGCTGTAGAAAAATTAGTTAATGATGCTATCGCCGCTGATTTACCGATAACTTGTGAAGAGCTGAGTTTAACTGAGGCTAAAAATAGAGGGGCGATGGGCGTATTTGCGTCAAAATATGATGAAAGAGTAAAAGTGTATACAGCCGCCCCAGTGGAAAACGATAAACCTAATTTAGATCAGGCTTTTTCGCAGGAAATCTGTGGTGGTCCTCACGTTGAACGCACTGGTGTTTTGGGCACTTTTAAAATTAGTAAAGAAGGTTCATCAAGTGCGGGAATAAGGAGAATTAAGGGTATTTTAGAATAAATTAGTCAAGTCTTTATTAACTAGATTAAATAAAGGGTAATTACTATTGACAAGGATAAACTTTCCCTTTATAATGGCTTTATTAAGAATATTAAATTAAATTAAATAAATATTTTTAAAAACTTTGATAAGACAAGCTTGTCTTTATCAAACTTTTTTTTGTTAAGATTAAAAAAAATGGGAAAAAACAGCAATAACTCTGACAACTTAAACGCTAAGGATTTTATTGAAATGCAAGGCGAAGTGATGGAGTTGATGCCGGCAGCCAGTTTCCGTGTTACACTTGAAAACGGTCACGAAATTTTGGCGCATTTATCAGGCAAAATGAGAATGAACCGTATCAGACTTTTGCCGGGCGATAAGGTGAAATTACAGATTAGTCCTTATGATTTGACTAAAGGGAGAATTACCTATCGTCTCTAAATTTTAGAAAGAATTGCTTTAATATAACCTCGCAGTTAAATTAAAAGTGAGCTTAATATTGTGAAATTATGAAAGTGAGAGCTAGCGCGAAAAAAATTTGTAAGGATTGCAAAGTTGTGCGACGCAAAGGTCGGGTCCACGTTATTTGCAAGAACCCTAAACACAAACAAAGACAAGGGTAATTTTTTATTTTATGGCAGTAAGAATCGCAGGAATAAACATTCCTAATGAAAAAAGAATAGAAATCGCTTTAACTTATATTTTTGGTATTGGACGCACTCGCGCCAATAAAATTTTAGCAGAAGCTAAAGTTGATGCTGATATAAGGGTAAAAGATTTAAAAGAAGAAGATGTTAATCGTCTTCGTGAGATTGTTGAGAAAAAATTCACTGTTGAAGGTGATTTAAAGCGAGAAATCCAAAGTAATATTAAACGCCTAAAAGAAATAAACTCTTGGCGTGGTTTAAGGCATAGCAGGCGTTTGCCAGTCAGAGGTCAGAGAACTAAGACCAACAGCCGTACTGTTCGTGGTAATAAGCGTATGACCATGGGTAGTGGTAAGAGCAAGGCAGGCTTGCAAAAGACCTAATAAACTAAGAAAGTTCATATAATATGTCTGACAAAGAAAAAAAAGAACAAGGAGCTGAGTTAGAGGCTGAAAAAAAGCCAGAGGCAAAAACAATGCCAGCAGAAAAACCAGCTAAAATAGAGGAAAGTGAAGAAAAGGACGAGTCCTTATCTTTTTCACTTGATTCTTCTGATGATGATTTGCCTGAGGAAATCAAACAGAAACTGGAAAAAAATAAGGCGGCGCGAGCAAAAAAGAAATTAGTAAAAAAGAAAAAGAGAAAAACTGCTCGTGTTGTTAAGGCTGGTCGTGCTTATATCCAGGCGACTTATAATAACACTATGGTGACATTAACTGATTCTAAGGGTGATGTTATTGCCTGGGCTTCAGCTGGTCTAGCTGGTTTTAAGGGAGCAAAAAAGGCGACTCCTTATGCAGCTCAGATTATTACTAAAATTGCTGTTCAAAAAGCGAAAGAAGAGTATGGCCTACAAGAAGTTAATGTTTTTGTAGCGGGCGTTGGGACCGGTCGTGAATCAGCAATTCGTGCTTTAAATGCTAATGGCTTAGAAGTAACAGCTATTAAGGACACTACTCCAGTTCCTCATAATGGTTGCCGTCCGAAAAAGCCACGTCGAGTTTAATTAAGAAGTAATTTATTAATATGGGAACAAATATCGATAATAAATGTAAACAATGCCGACGCGTAGGCGAAAAACTTTTCCTTAAAGGAGAGCGTTGTCTTGGTCCAAAATGTGCGATGGTTAAAAGAAATACTATTCCTGGTGCACATGGTGATAAGCCACGAAGACGTTTAAGCGATTATGGCAATCAGTTAGCAGAAAAACAGAAAGCAAAAAGATATTACGGCGTTTCAGAGAAGCAATTTCGTTTAACTTTTGAAAAAGCTTCAAACAAAAAAGGTGATGCTGGTAAGAACTTTTTACGAGCACTTGAATTTCGTTTAGATAATGTAATTTTCCGTTTAGGTTTTGCCAATTCTCGTTCACAAGCGAGACAATTGGTAAATCATGGACATTTTACAGTAAATGATGTAAAAACGGATATCCCTTCTTTTAGCGTTAAAGAAGGTCAGGTAATTGCGATAAAAAAGAAAAGCGAAAAAAGTCCTTATTTCCGTAACTTAGGAGAAAAGCTAGCTCAGGCTGAACGTCCAAGCTGGTTACACTTTGACCAAAGTTCTATGGTGGCGAAGGTTTTACATGAGCCTAAAGATGAAGATCTGCCACAAGGATTTAACGTTCAAATGATTATTGAGTATTATTCAAAATAAAAAATAATATGCAAAAAATTGCTAACCCAAAAAAAATTAATTTTGAAACAGTTGGCAATCCCAACGAAGGGGTTATTACCATCGAACCTTTATTTCCTGGCTACGGCATGACTCTTGGTAATTCATTACGTCGTGTTCTTTTATCATCTCTTCCCGGCGCTGCTGTGACGAGTGTAAAAATTAAAGGAGCTAGCCATGAATTTATGGCCATACCTTATATTAAGGAGGATGTTTTACAAATGGTCCTAAATTTTAAACAGTTGCGCATGAAGGTTTTCACCGAAGAAGAAGTAAGACTAGAGTTAAAAGTAAGTGGTAAAAAAACTGTTACCGCCGCTGACATTGTTAAAAATAGTGAGGTGGAAATAAAAAATCCAGACTTAGTATTGGCTCACATTACCGATGAGGCCGGTTCTTTAGAGGTTGATATCATTGTCAAAAGTGGACGTGGCTACAAAATGACCGAAGGTAGTAAACGAGAGAATAAAGAAGTCGGTTTTTTAGAAATTGATTCTATCTTTTCACCAGTTACTTTAGTAAGTATTAAGGTTGAAAATGCTCGTGTTGGTAAAATGACTAACTGGGATAAATTAATTTTAGATGTAAAAACTGATGGCACGATAACGCCAGAAGAGGCATTTGGGGAAGCGGTTAAAATCTTAGTTGATCAATTTAACGCCTTGTTACCTGGAGCACTTGTTGAAAAAGAGGAGGAAAAAGAAGTTGTAGAAGATGAAAAGGAAACAGAAGAGGTAAAAGAAGAAGTTGTTAAGGAGAAAAAGACTAAAACTAAAAAAGCAAAAAAATAAAGGATTAATTAAACAGCAATTCCGCACTAGCGGGAAAGTTAAGTGTAAGAATTATGCGCCACAGAAATAAAAATAAAATATTAGACCGAGAAAAGGGTCCGCGCGAATTGATGCTGAGAAACTTAGCTTCCAGTATTATTTTGTACGAAAAAGTAAAAACCACTAAGGCAAAGGCAAAAGCGGTAAGACCATTAGTTGAGAGAATGATTACTTCAGCTAAAGCTGGAGATTTAAGTGCTCGACGTGGCTTGATCAAGGTTTTGTTACAAAAAAATTCTGTAAAAAAAACCATGGATGTTTTAGCTAAACGCTATCTTGAAAGACCAGGTGGTTATACACGAATTGTTAAATTAGGAGCCAGAAAAGGTGATGGAGCGGAAATGGTTCAAATTGAATTAGTCTAAATATATGATTAAAACAGAGAGAAAATTACATCAATTAGATGCTGCCGGACAAACAGTTGGCCGTTTGGCGACTCAGATAGCCTTAATTTTGCGTGGCAAAAATAAGCCAGAATATCAACCGCATTTAGACTTGGGCGATATTGTTGAAGTAGTAAATATTAAGCAATTAAAATTTACTGGCAAAAAATTAGAACAAAAAAAATATTTCCATGTTACCGGTTATATTGGTGGTTTGAAAACTAAGAAAATGAATGAGGTATTTGCGAAAGACCCGGGGGAGGTCTTAAGTCGGGCGGTTAGGGAAATGTTGCCTCCAACAAGATTGCGCCCTAATATGCTCAAAAGATTAATTATTAAATAATATGGCAGAGACAAAGAAGCAAGAAAAAAAGACAAGCACTAAACCCAGAGAAGAAAAAGAGATAAAAGAATTAAAAGAGACTGGTAAAAATGAAGTAATTGATTTTTCTGGTAAATATATAAGCGCTGTCGGAAGAAGAAAAAGGGCAGTCGCACAGGTGCGATTATATGAAGGTGGTAAAGGACAGGTTGTTGTTAATGGGCAAAAGGTTACTGATTATTTTCCCGGAGAAGGTTTTAATATTATTACTCAACCTTTAAAGGCAACGGGTCATGGTCGTGATTATAATTTTTCCGTCCTAGTTAAGGGTGGAGGAAAATCAGGGCAGATTGACGCAGTTAAGCTTGGGGTTGCGCGAGCTGTTTTAGAAGTTGATCCAGAGGCGAAGGAAGCTTTAAAGGCTAATGATTTCCTAACCAGAGATCCACGTCAAGTAGAAAGAAAGAAACCGGGTTTGAAGAAGGCAAGAAAAGCACCACAATGGAGTAAGCGTTAAAGTTAAAATCTTTTTAGAAATATTAAAAAACTCGTCTTAGTTGGCGAGTTTTTTTGACCCTAGGATTAATGAGGTCTCTTTGTTATAATCTAATTATGAATAATATAAAAGAAAATTTAAGAGTGCTCTATGATAAGTTTAAAGTTTTAAAAGCATCTCTTAAAATTGATAGTTTAAAAAATAAGGAGATAAAATTAAAGGCTGAAATTGTTGAGCCTGATTTTTGGCAAGATCAGAAGCGAGCGATTGAAATTAGCCGTCGTTTGGAAAAAATAAGCCAGAAATATAAAGCTTGGCAGAATTTAGAATCTGAAATTTTAGAACTTAAAGCCTTGCTTGATTTAGAAGAAAAAGAAAAATCTAATGATCATGCCTGGGATAGGGAGCTGAGCTCTAAGTATGAATCTTTGGAAAAAGCTTTTTCTGCCTTAGAGCTCTCATCTTTATTAAACGCTCCCAATGATAGCAGTAATGCAATTTTAGCAATTCATGCTGGTGTCGGCGGTGTTGACGCTCAAGACTTTGCGCAGATGCTAGAGCGTTTATACGCTCGATTTTGCGAACGAGAGGGATATAGCTGGCAAGTGCTTGATAAAAATTATGGTAATGAGGCAGGCATTAAAAGTGTAACCTTAGAAATTAAGGGCAACTTTGCTTATGGTTATTTAAAAGGTGAAAATGGCGTGCATCGTTTATTGCGTAATTCACCATTTAATGCTGATAATTTGCGTCAAACTTCTTTTGCCCTAGTGGAAGTAATTCCAGAAAGAGAAGAAGATGTTGATATTGAGTTAAAAGAAGAAGACTTGCGTATCGATGTTTTTCGTTCCAGTGGACCAGGCGGACAAAGTGTTAATACCACCGATTCAGCGGTACGTATTACTCATATTCCATCCGGCCTGGTTATCAGTTGTCAAAGTGAGAGATCGCAACATCAAAATAAAGAAAATGCTTTTAAAATTTTAAAGGCAAGACTTTTAAAACAAAAGGAATTAGAGCGCGCAGAGAGAGAAAATAATTTAAAGGGAGAGATTAAGCAGGCAGAGTGGGGAAGGCAAATTCGTTCTTATTTTCTCTATGGGAATAAATTAGTCAAAGATCATCGAACAGATTATGAGGAAACTAATGTTGACGCAGTTTTAGATGGCAATATTAAGCCTTTTATCGAAGCTTATTTACGATATTTTAAGGAATAATATATAATAAATTCAAGTATTTTTTTCTATAATACCAGGGCAAACTTGTCTTGGTATTTATGTTAAAAAGAGGTTATTGGTTTTGGTTTATAAATATTCTTTTTTGCCTGTTCTTGATTTTAAGAGGTTTTTTTGATTATCAAAATCTCAAGGAAAAGCTGGTGGTATTAGCAGATGACAATGAAGTAAGACGAGGCAGTTATTGGGGTTATATTTGTTCTCAAGTGGATCGTGGTGAGAAGTGGCAGCGTTTTACATTTTGTTCGCCCACCCCTATTTTAGTCTACACAAAATTATATCCGGAATATAGTTATGGTGATTTTTTAAGTTTTAAAGGAGAAATAAAGCTTCCCACGAGCTTTTCCGATTTTAATTATCCTTTATATCTAGCGGCTAAGAATATATATTTTATTTCTTATTATCCGCAACTTGAAATAGCCTCTGGCAGGCTAAAGGAGAAAGAACAAGCTTTAGTTTTTTTAAATAAAGTTAAAGAAAGAGCGCGCCAGCTTTTTAATAAAAATTTACCTGAGCCTGAGGCAAGTTTAGCTAATGCCTTAATCTGGGGATTTAAAAAAGATTTATTTGCTGAAGATATTGCCTTATTTAGAGACTTAGGAATTTCTCACTTGGTAGTTATTTCTGGTTTGCATGTATCAATTTTAGGTGGCATTATTTTACTCTTCTTTTATTTAATTGCTTTAAAAAGGAGGTTTAGCCTTATTTTAGCTGGCATTTTTTTATTTGTTTATCTTATTTTTGTTGGTTTAAGTTCGGCGCTTTTAAGGGCGACTATAACATTTTTTCTTATTTTAATAGCGCGATATTATAAAAGGCTAACAATTTCCCGAAGAATGTTGATGTTAACTTTTAATCTCGTGCTCACTTATCGCCCAGTGGCTCTTTATCTTGATATTGGTTTTCAGTTATCGTTTCTGGCAGTTTTTGGTATTTATTACATTTATCCACTTCATTTATTGTTTTTTAAAAAAATAAGAAAAAGTTCGTTATTATGCGCCCGTTTATTTTCCTATTTCTTTTCCACATTTTTTTTGACTCTAGCCTGCCAATTAGCAAGTTGGCCTATATTAATTAATAACTTTCAAGGATTTTCCGCTCTTGCTTTTTTGGTAAATCCTAGTGTCGCTTGGCTTATGCCGCTTATATTAGCCCCTCTTCTCCTTGCTTTTTTGTTTTCAATATTTCTCCCATCTTTTAGTTTCTTCTTCTTTTTGCCAGCTTATTTTTTTCTTTCCTTGTTTTTTAAAATTATTAATTTATTTGATATCGGTAATAGCAAGTTGATTGCAATTTCCCCTTTAAGCTCATTTGGGATAATAATTTATTACCTGATTTTATTTATTTCTGTTTTTATATTAAGGCGAAAGTATTTAAAGGGACAAACAAAAACCCGACTTTTATAAAGTCGGGTTAATTGTATTTTTATTTTTCTACGTTTGCTGTTACAACTTTTTTATTTTTCACTCGTTTGGGTTTATCCATTGTTCTCATGCAAGCGGTGCAGATTTTGAATTTAGCTCCGTCTATAACCTTAGTTTGCAGGTTTATATCTTGCCTTTTAAGAGTCTTAATCTTAGAGTGAGAGCGACTGGCGCCCTTAGTTGCCCCGCGTCCGCAGAGATCGCATTTCTTGGCCATAGGTATTTTCTACTTATTTTTAATGGTTTAATTCTAACAACATTTTAAAAAATAATCAAGCTGTGTTATAATTTTCTATATGATTTATTTATTTCAAGTGGTCGTTCTAATTTTTTCGGCTATTATTCATGAATATATGCATGGTTTTGTTGCTTACCAGTTAGGCGATGATACCGCGCAGAGAGCTGGGCGTTTAACCATTAATCCTTTGGCCCATCTTGAGTGGTTTGGTTCTTTTATTTTACCGCTTATTATGTTGCTTTCTGGAATGGGCTTTGTAATTGGCTGGGCTAAGCCAGTTCCTTATAACCCTTACAATTTGCGCGATAAAAAATGGGGTGAAGCTAAAGTGGCGTTAGCGGGACCTTTAGCAAATTTTGTAGTAGCAATTCTATTTGGTCTTGTTTTACGTTTTGTTCCTTTTTTAGGTTTAAATTTTGCGAATTTAATCGCCCTTGTAATTTACATCAATTTACTTTTGATGGTTTTTAATCTTTTGCCTATTCCGCCACTTGATGGCTCTAAAATTTTAGCAGCTTTTCTTAGTCCAGCTCGGAAGATAAAATATTATAGTTATGGTTCTTTTGGCATGATTTTGGTTATTTTTATTGTTATGCTTTTTAGTGGCATAATTACTGGTCCAGTTAATCTTTTATTTCGTTTAATTACAGCTTAATTTTATGAAAAAATCAGCTTTTTCTCTGTTTTTTCTTTTAATTTTTTTTAGCCTTTTAATTTTAGGTAGAAACAATGCCTCTCAGGCGGCTTATTTGCCCGACCCCATTACTCCGCCCTCTGATAATGATTCTAATTGGGAAAATAATGATAGCGAAGAGTATGTAGAAAGTGGTTCTTTGCCTGATTTGGTTTTAAAAGAAATTTCTATATCATCTTCAGAGGCTGATAAGTTAAATGTGACCTATTGTAATTATGGAGCGGATGCAAACACTGACACCTCTCAAATTTCTATCATTCTTGATTCTGGTAGCGCTGTTATGGTGGAGGCAATTGCTATGCCTCGTGCTGGAGAATGTCTTACCAAAGAACATGGTGATCTTACCTCTTTAAATATAAACCCATCCTTTAATTATGAAATTGCAGTTTATTTAGATAAAGATAATAAGCTAAAAGAGACAAATGAGGTAAATAATAATTTTTTTGGAAAAGTGAGAAATGAATCACTGGATTTAATTGAAATGCCCGAAGAAGATATAATTATTTCTGAGACCAAGATTGAAAATGATAATTTAGATTCGATTGAGCAAGTGATAGGCGGCCTGTCTCTTTGCTTTTTTTATCAAGATGAAAAAGCTTGTCGTTCTTTCCGCTTTATTCCGCAGGCTTTTAATCTAGCTAAAACAAAGGCAAAGATAACGGTAAGTGATAGTAATAAGTCTCTTGTTTCTTTAGTTTTAGATCGCATGGTAAGTAGCTATGAGAAGCAACTTCTAATTTTAGAAGAAAGGCTAACACAAATTGATTCTCGGTTTGCGCAAAAACAATCAGGAAAAATGCTGCTTGATGTTGAAAATAAGGGGCATTTATGGTATGTTGATCCGCAGTCAAAGCAACGATTTTATTTGCAAGATGGAAAAGCGGCTTTAAGTATTACAAGCAAGTTAGCACTTGGTATCAGTTATGAAGATATTAATAAAATTCCTTTAGGTGTTTTTGATAAGTTATATAATTTAGAAGATAGTGATAGTGATGGTTTGCCGGATCGTTTGGAAAACGCGATTGGTCTTGATTGTTTTAATAAAGATAGCGATAATGATGGTCGCTTAGATAAAGAGGATGTGCTAAATGCCTATCATCCTATATTTCAAAAAAGTTTTCCGATTGATAAAGAGCTAGCTTCTCGTTTGGAGGGAAGAATGTTAATTCAGGTAGACGGCCCATATTCTCACGGTGAGATTTGGTATGTTCTCGGAGGCAAACGTTGGTATGCCGGCACAACTGACAGTATGTATGAAATTATGCGCACTCTGAGTTTAGGGGCCTTATCTAGTGATATTCGCAAGATTGGAGTTGGTGGTTTAGTACCTGAACAGCTTATCAGACAAAATAATTGGTTTAATCAATAATGCTTATTTTAAGAAAAAGAAAAAGCCTGAACTTTTTTGTTCAGGCTTTTTTGTTATTTTTCTAACATATTTTTGAGGTTAAGCAATTTATGCTTTAACTCATTTTCACCAGCATAAATTTCTGGCGCATTTTTTTCTTGATCAATTTTATTGAGCAATGAGTCGATAAAAAGAATTATTTTCTGTAGCTCATAGTCTACAAAGGAGCTGCTTAAAATTTCCTTGCAAAGTGTTATTGCATCATTTAAAATTGGTCCCCAGATAACTTGTTTTTTAAAATTGGAAATTTTTAAATCTTGATAGTAATATTCAAAATTATCAGATAAAATCTTTTCCAAAAAATTATTTCTATCTTCTTCTTTTTTTTGCCTCGCTTCAATTATTTCTTTTTCTTTTAGCTTTTTTTCTTCTTCTTTTAAAACGATTAGAGCGCGTTGGTGCTCTTTCTTTTTAGTGTAAGAATAGAAAATGTAGCTTACTGCCGCAAGGACAATAACAGCGCTAAAGATAATAGAAAAAAGTGAGAAGATGCCGATATAGACAAGGCTGCTTATTATACCCAAAGCAAGCAAGATGGCAAAAATTGGGTTCTCGCTCCAGAGCCAATTAAGATCACGGTAATGAGCCGCTCTTTTTGCTAAAACTGCTAGAGTCAAAGCGGCGATAGGTAGATAAACTAATAGACTGCCAAAGTGAAGGTAGATGCTTAAAAGGGGAAGAGTCAGGGCAACTAAAAGGACGACTTTAAATAAAAGCTGGCTTCTTTCTTTTTTGTTAAAAAAATGAATAAGCAAGCTGGTAAATAAAAGTAGGTAAATTCCCAATTCTAAGTAATTAATTTTAGCAAATCCAGCTTTGATAATTAAGGCAAATGATGTGCTAACAAAAAGATGGCTAATAAAGTCATTGGTGTTGCTTTGATAAATGGCAATTTGTAAGCCAAGAATGAGAAGAGCAATTACTGCGGCTATGAAAAAAGCCGAAGGCATAGGAATTGCACACAAAATCAGGGGCGCAATGAGGCCAAGAAGGGGAAGAAAAGATTTTTTTTTCATTTTGTAAATTTTTAAAGGACTAATTAAGGTAATTTAATGTTATTACTAACATTACAGCGCTAGCTTTTACGTGCCACCTTTTTATGCACGATTTATTTAAATGATGGCACAAAAATAAAAAAAAGTCAAGGTTTTAATTTAAGCCCTTAAGACTATATTTTTATTATTTTTATTTTGCTGATATTATCTTGACTTATGTTTTAATTTTTGTTAAATTGTTTAAGTATAAAAAATAATAAGTCCTGAAACTTCAGGATTATTTTAATACACTAAAAAATAAGAAAAAGTTTAAAAGATAAATTTCGTTTCCATTAATTTGTTAATCAGGGGGCGAATTAAGGTAAAAATTATGCCAACCATTAATCAATTAGTCAGAAAGGGTCGAAAAAAAGTTGCAGCAGGGAAGAAGTCATTGGCTCTTCATGTTGGGCTTGATTCGCTTCATCGAAAAAGAAAAGAGACCGCTAAAGGGGCTCCTTTTAAGCAAGGTGTGTGTTTAAAGGTGACAACGACTACTCCTAAAAAACCGAATTCAGCGTTACGTAAAATTGCGCGTGTGAGATTATCAAACGGCATGGAGGTGACCGCTTATATTCCTGGCATGGGACACAACCTACAAGAGCACTCCATCGTTTTGGTAAAGGGTGGAAAGACTAAGGATCTTCCAGGTGTTCGCTATAAAGTAGTGCGTGGCGTTTATGATGCATCAGGGGTAGAAGCAAGACGTAAGAGTCGAAGTTCTTATGGCGCTAAAAAGCCTAAGGCTGACGCTAAATAATTACTAACAATTTTTAGAAAATAAAAAAAAGCGTAAGTTAGGATAGCTGATAATTTACGTTAAACTAATATTAATATGAGAGGTAAACCAGCTCCAAAAAGAAACATCGAAGGTGATAGTAAATATAGTGATATTAGTATCGCTAAGTTTATCAATTATGTCATGGAAGATGGCAAAAAGAGCATAGCCGAGAATATTGTCTATGACGCTTTTGAAATTATTAAAGAAAAATCAAAACAAGACCCCCGTCATGTTTTTAATAAAGCAATTAAAAAAGTATCTCCTCTAGTTGAGGTAAGAGGTAAAAGGGTTGGTGGGGCAAACTACCAAGTTCCTTTTCAGGTAAGAGGAGAAAGGCGTTATTATTTAGGTTGCAATTGGATTATAACAGCGGCTCATGATAGGCGTGGTCGTTCAATGGCAGAAAAATTAGCAGTTGAAATTCTTGACGCTTCAAATGGTGAAGGAAACGCCTATAAAAAGCGTGAAGCAGTTCACAGAATGGCTGAAGCTAATAAAGCTTTCGCCCATTTCTCTCGTTAAATAAATAATTTATAAGAAAAAAATATATATATGGCCCGAGATTATTCTTTAGACAATATACGTAACATTGGCATCATGGCTCACATTGATGCGGGTAAGACTACTTTTACCGAGCGTGTTCTTTTCTATACTGGCCGAAAACATAAGATTGGAGAAACCCATGAGGGAACCAGTGATATGGATTGGATGGAACAAGAAAAAGAGAGAGGTATTACTATTACTTCAGCGGCTACTACTTGTTTTTGGAAAAACAAAAAAGTAAATATTATTGATACTCCTGGGCACGTTGACTTTACCGTTGAGGTAGAGCGTTCTTTGCGTGTTTTAGATGGCGCTGTTGCTGTTTTTGATGGTCAGGCTGGCGTTGAGCCACAATCAGAAACTGTTTGGCGTCAAGCTGATAAATATAAAGTTCCTCGTCTTTGTTTTGTAAATAAAATGGATAAGATGGGGGCTGATTTCTACATGAGCCTTGAGTCAATTCGAACTAGATTAAATCAAAAGGCGGTAGCAATTCAATTACCAATTGGCGCAGAAAGCAATTTAAGCGGAGTGATTGATTTGTTAACTAAAAAAGCTTACAAGTTTTCTGGTAATTTTGGTGTTAATATTGAAGAAGTTGAAATCCCTGATGATATGAGAGAGAAAGTCGATAAGTTTCATGCTGAATTAGTAGAAAGAGCGGTCGAATGTGATGAAAAAGTCATGGAAAAATATTTGGGGGGAGAAGAAATTTCTACAGAAGAATTAAAGACAGCGATTAGAAAGGGTGTTATTAATAACGAGCTTTATCCTGTTTTATGTGGTACTGCCTTACAAAATATTGGTATTCAGTTAACTCTTGATGCCGTTGTTGATTATTTACCTTCACCGCTTGATGTCCCTCACATGGAAGCAACTGAGGTAAAAGATGAGACTAAGGTAGTGGAAATTAAGGCAGATGATTCCAAACCCTTTGTTGGTCTTGCCTTTAAAATTGCGACCGATCCCTTTGTTGGTAAATTATGTTTTGTTCGTGTTTATCAAGGCGTTTTAGTCGCTGGTTCATATATAGTTAATTCTTCAACTGGTAATAAAGAAAGAATTGGACGTTTGGTTCGTATGCACGCTAATCATAGGGAGGAAATTAAAGAAATTTACGCTGGTGATATTGCTGCTATTATTGGTTTAAAAAACACGACTACGGGCAATACTTTGTGTGCTGAAGAAAACCCCTTACTTCTTGAATCAATTACTTTCCCAGAACCCGTTATTAAGATTGCGGTTGAGCCAAAAACTAAGGCTGATCAAGAAAAGATGGGAGCGGCTTTAAATCGTTTAGCGGAAGAGGATCCTACTTTTAGAGTAGAAACTGATGAAGAAACTAACCAAGTTTTGATTTCTGGTATGGGTGAGTTACATTTAGAAATTATTGTTGATCGCATGAAACGAGAATTTGGAGTAGAAGCTAATGTTGGTAATCCTCAAGTTTCCTACCGTGAGACAATTAAAGGTCAGGCGGAGGCGGAGCATAAATACATTAAACAATCGGGAGGACGTGGTCAGTATGGGCACTGCTCTTTACGTGTTGAACCTTTGGAGGCGGGAGCTGGCTTTGAATTTGTTGACGAGATTAAAGGTGGTATTATTCCTCGCGAATATATTCCAGCTATTGAAAAGGGAGTTAAGGAGGCAGTTCAAGGCGGCGTTTTAGCTGGTTATCCAATGGTGGATGTGAAGGTCTCACTTTTCTATGGTTCCTATCATGAAGTTGATTCTTCAGAAATCGCCTTTAAAATGGCAGCCATCTTTGCCTTTAAAGAGGCTTGTCAAAAAGCTGGCGCTTCTTTACTCGAGCCGATTATGAAAGTTGAGGTAACAACACCAGAAGAATACATGGGTAATATCATGGGAGATTTAAATAGTAAAAGAGGACAGATAGAAGAAATGTCAGATCGTTCTAATGTAAAATTAATAAAGGCTAAAGTGCCGTTAGCAGAAATGTTTGGCTACTCTACTAATCTTCGTTCTATGAGTCAGGGGCGCGCTAATTATGTAATGGAATTTGCAAATTATGCAGAAGTGCCAAAAAGTATACTTGAAACTCTCAAGGAAAAAGGAAAATAAAAAATTAATTAAAAATATATGTTTTCTGAGCAACTAAAAAAAATCTTAGAGTTAGCCAAGAAAACTGGAGACAGGGTAATAATTTACGATGGCGCAAATCCGGATATCTCTTACGTAGTAATGGATATAGATAGTTACATAAATTTTCAAGAATCAGAAAAAAAAGAATCAAAAAGAGTAATAAATGAGAAGGAAGAAAGAGATGAGAAGATTGTGGAAAAAAGCAGGGAAAATGAAGAAGAAAAAGATTTGACAGAGGAAGATTTAACTGATAGAATTAATCAGGAAATCTCGATGTGGAAGAATCAAAATAAAGCTTCTGACTTATCAGAAGAAGATAAGCTCAAAAAAAGCTGGCAAATTCCTCCCGCCGTCAAAGATAAGGCGAAAAATATCGAGTAAATTTCTGTTGTAAAAAATTTAAAAAATTAATAATTATAAATTTAATTTAGTTCGGCTGGTTTCCTGAAAAAAGGAAAGAAACCCCGTGATGAAACGGGGGCCGTACATCAAAAAACATGGCAGACAAATTTGAACGCACAAAGCCCCATGTTAACGTTGGTACTATCGGCCACGTTGACCATGGGAAGACAACTTTAACCGCCGCAATGTTAGCAGTTTTTAATGCTAAAGGCATGAAAGCTTCACATAAGGGTGTTGGGGAAATTGACGCTGCTCCTGAAGAAAAGGAGAGAGGAATTACAATTGCAACCGCTCACGTTGAATACGAGTCAGAAGGAAGACACTATGCACACGTTGACTGTCCTGGTCACGCTGATTATGTAAAAAACATGATTACTGGTGCCGCTCAGATGGATGGTGCTATTTTAGTAGTTTCTGCCACTGATGGGCCTATGCCTCAAACCAGAGAGCATATCTTATTAGCTCGTCAAGTTGGTGTTCCTTATATCGTAGTTTTCTTAAACAAATGTGATATGGTTGAAGATAAGGAGCTTATCGATTTAGTTGAGGAAGAAGTTCGTGATTTATTAAAGAAATACGAATTCCCAGCAGATGAGACTCCAATTATCAGAGGTAGCGCCTTAAAGGCCTTGGAAAATCCAACTGGATCTGACGCTGAGCCAATCTTAGAGTTAATGAAGAAACTTGATGAATATATTCCAGAGCCAGTAAGAGATGTTGATCATCCTTTCTTGATGCCAATTGAAGATATCTTCTCAATTGAAGGTCGAGGAACAGTTGTAACTGGACGTATTGATAGAGGTGTTATTAAAATTGGTGATGAAGTAGAAATTGTTGGTTTAATGGACACAAAGAAAACCACTATTACTGGAGTAGAGATGTTTAACAAGTCACTTGATCGAGGTGAGGCAGGCGATAATGCTGGTTTATTACTTCGTGGTACTAAGAAAGATGAGGTAGAAAGAGGTCAGGTTCTTTGTCAACCGGGCACCATCACTCCTCATACTGAATTTAGTGCTGAAGTTTATGTCTTATCTAAAGAAGAAGGTGGACGTCATAAACCATTTTTTAATGGCTATAAACCACAGTTTTACATCAGAACAACCGATGTAACTGGTGATATTACTTTACCAGCAGGAACAGAAATGGTTATGCCTGGCGATACAGTTAATTTGAATATCAAATTGATTGCTCCTATCGCTTTAGAAGAGAAACAGAGATTTGCTATCCGTGAAGGCGGACGCACTGTTGGCGCTGGTGTAGTAACTAAGATTATCAAGTAATTGCTTAGGCCTGCTCTTTTTATAAGGGCAGGCTTGTAGCACTTATTTAAATTTATAAAATGCTTTAATGATTAAATAATTTATGTCTGAGAACAAGAGCCAAGAACAAGAGTTCAAGCAGAGAATCCGAATCAAGATCAAATCCTTTGATCACAAAATCATCGATCAATCAACTAAGACAATAATTGATACTATTGAGAGATCCGATGCTAAGTTTTTTGGGCCCGTACCATTGCCAATTGAGAAAAAGAAATATACAGTTAATCGCTCCACTTTTGTTCATAAAGATGCTAGAGATCAGTATGAAATGCGCGTTCATAAAAGAATGATTGATATTGTTGATCCTAGTGCACAAACAATAGAAGATTTAACCAATCTTAACCTACCGGCGGGTGTTGACGTGGAAATAAAAATGTAGTAGTATTAGAATATTAAAATAATTTGTTAATTTTCGGTCTTGATAACTCTAAAATATAGAAAGTATCTTGGCTAAAATAAGCAAAATTTGGAGGTAAATCAGCTAAATTGAAAAAATTAAACAATAAAATCTTAATTTAGAAAAGATTTTTTGAGCATTTTTTTAGTATAGGGCTGGTTTATAGACCAGTTTTTTTGTTTAAAAAGTACCGCAATAAAATATATGAAATTTATAATCGGAAAAAAAATGGCCATGACTCAGATCTGGAACAGTAATGATAAAGTGGTCGCTGTTACCCCTGTGCAAGCGGGTCCTTGTACTATTGTACAGGTAAAAAATAAGACTAAGGATGGTTATGAGGCCTTGCAATTAGCTTATGGTAAACGAAAGGAAAAAAATATTAATAAGCCACAGAAAGGCCATTTTAAGGCACTTGGATTAGCACCTGCACATGTTCGAGAATTTAGAACTGAAGAGATTGCTAGCTATAAGGCGGGTGATGTTATCTCAGTTGAGACTTTTGCGGCTGGTGATAAAATTAATGTAACTGGTGTTTCCAAGGGAAAAGGTTTTCAGGGTGTTGTTAAGCGCCATGGTTTTCATGGTTTTCGCAAAACTCATGGTAATAAGGATCAGGAGAGAATGCCGGGGTCTATTGGTAATAAGGGGCCAGCGCGCGTCTTTAAAGGCATGAAAATGGGTGGACGCATGGGCACAGATCGAGTAACGGTAGCAAATTTGGAAATTGTTTCAGTTGATGTTGAAAATAATATTTTATTTATAGCTGGTGCTTTGCCAGGAGCAATCAACGGTTTGATTACAATTAAAGGGCAGGGTGAATTAAAGGTTAATCAAGCACCGGTAAAAACAGAGGAAAAAAATGAACAGGAAGTAAAAGAAGAAGTAAAAGAGGAGGCAGAAAAAGAGATTAAAGAAGAAAAAAAAGAAGAAAAGGATGAAAAGGAAGTAAAAAATGAGGAAAAAAAGGAGGAGGCTGAAGGCGAGGCAGAACAAAAGCCTGCTGATGCTAAGCAGAAATAGACTTTTATATATTAGTTTCATTAACGTATGTCATTAAAGATAAAAATACACAATCAAGTAGCTGAAGAAGTAAAAGACTTGAGTTTAGCAGAAGCAATTTTTGCTGTTCCTGTTAAAACGGAGTTGATTCATCAAGCCGTGGTAGCGCAAAATAATAACGCAAGACAAGTTTTAGCGCATACTAAAGATAGAAGTGAAGTCTCCGGTGGTGGTAAAAAGCCATGGAAACAGAAGGGAACTGGAAGAGCGCGAGTAGGTTCTAGTCGTAGTCCGATTTGGATAGGCGGTGGTGTAACTTTTGGCCCAAGAAAAGATAGAAATTTTAAACAAAAAATTAATCAAAAGATGAAGCAGAAAGCAATATTTATGGCTTTATCTGATCGTTTGCAAAGTAACTCTTTAGTAGTGATTGATAATTTAAAAATTGATGATTATAAAACTAAAAAGGTAAATGAAATTTTTAGCACTCTAGAAAGCAAGATTTTAAAAACAGATAGACGAAGCTTATTGGTAATTAATGAGAACAAGGATGAGAAGCTAAAATATTCAGCTCGTAATTTGGAAGATGTGAAGGTAATAAATATTGATAATATAAATTTAGTTGATATTTTAAATCATCGTTATTTGCTGATTACAGAAAAAGCGGTTGCTGCTTTTACTAAGCGCTATAATAAATAAAAATATGGCATTATTTGGATCTAAAAATAATCAAGCGGATGATAAAAAAAAGGCCGCTGCAAAAAAAACTGTTGCTCAAGTAAAGAAGGAGGAAAAAAAACCAGAGGGTGAGAGCATGAAAGACTTGTACGCTGATACAGCTGCCACTAAAACTGAGAGCAAAAAGGGCAAGAAGGTGGCTAATATTAATTTTCAGGGGGCAAGCAAAGTATTGGTGCGTCCATTGGTTACCGAAAAAGCAACTAATTTAGCTGCCGAGAGTAAATATGTATTTGTTGTTCACGCTGATGCTAATAAAATTTCTGTCGCTAAATCAATTCAAGCAATCTATGGCGTAAAGCCACTTGATGTTAATATGGTTAATATGAAGGGCAAACAGGTTGCTCGCGGACGTATTAAAGGTAAGCGTAAAGATTGGAAAAAGGCAATTGTTACCTTGAAAAAAGGAGAAACGATTGCAATTTATGAAGGCGTTTAATTAATGGTTATTTAGAGAATTTACAAATATGGGAATTAAAAAAGTAAAAGCTAATACTCCAGGCAGAAGACAAGCCACTTTTGATGATTTTAAAGATATTACCAAATCAAGTCCAGAAAAAAGACTGGTGGTGATTAAAAAGAAAAGAGGTGGTCGTAATGCTAGTGGTAAAATCACTATTCGTCATCGCGGTGGCGGCGCTAAGCGTTATATCCGTTTAATTGATTTTAAGCGAGATAAATTTGACGTTGAAGCAACTGTCGCAGCGATTGAATATGATCCAAACAGAGGTGCTCGTTTAGCTTTATTAAATTACTCTGACGGCGAGAAACGATACATTATTGCTCCGGTTGATATTAAGGTGGGTGATAAATTGATAAGTTCTAAGAAATTGGTAGAAATAAAAAATGGCAATGCTTTGCCTTTAGAATTTATTCCGGCTGGTATGGCAGTATCATGTGTCGAACTGCAACCAGGTGAGGGGGCTAAGATTGCTCGCGGTGCTGGTAACGTTGTTTACGTTATGGGTGTTGAAAAAAAATATGCTCAGGTAAAGATGCCATCTGGTGAAATCAGGTTGATAAAGAAAGAATGTCTTTGTACGGTTGGTCAAGCTAGTAATCCTGATAAAAGACATATTTCCTTAGGTAAAGCCGGGCGTAAACGATATTTAGGTTTTAGACCAACAGTTAGAGGTACGGCGATGAATCCAGTTGATCACCCTCATGGTGGTGGTGAAGGAAAGCAATCGATTGGTATGAAGCATCCAAAAACTCCATGGGGCAAGCCAGCGCTTGGAGTGAAAACAAGAAGAAAGAGTTCAAGTGATCGTTTAATTATAAAACGTCGAACTAAACGTCGCAAATAAACAAGTAATTAATTTTTAATTTATGTCCAGAAGTTTAAAAAAGGGACCTTATATCAACCAAAGATTATTGAATAAAATCAAAAATCTTGGACCCAATAGTAAGGAAGTAATAAAGGTTTGGGATAGAGCTTGTACTATTACTCCGGAAATGGTTGGTTTTACCATCGGTGTCCATAATGGCAAGCAACATGTTCCAGTTTATATAGTAGAAAATATGGTTGGTCATCGTCTCGGAGAATTTTCTCACACTCGCAAGTTCGTTAGTCATGGTGGTAAAATGGCTAAAACACAAGCTAAGAAATAATTAATTATTCATATATGGAAGTAAAAGCCAGTTTAAAACATTTACGAATGTCCGCTCAGAAAATACGCTTAGTACTTGATCTTGTGCGTGGACTTTCAACTGTTGATGCTTTAAATCAATTAAAATTTGTCAATAAGGCAGCTGCTGAACCGGTTTCTAAATTAATTTTATCAGCTGTTGCTAATGCAGAAAATAATTTTAATCTTGATAAAAGTAATTTGAAGATTAAAGAAATTAGAGCTGATGAAGGGGCAACTTTAAAGCGTTGGATGCCAAAAGCCCATGGTCGGGCTACCACTATTAGAAAAAGAGCGGCTCACATCAGCGTTACTTTAGAAGAAATTGTTGCTTCTGGTAAGGGTAAGAAAAAAGAGGTGACTTTAGAGAAGCCGGTAAAATTAGAAGAGTTAACAAAGGAGGCAGAAAAAAATACTAAGACTGTTAAGGGCTCTAAAGCGACTAAAAAAGTAAATTCAGAAAAAGAAAATACAAAAATAGTTACTGCTCCTGATAAGGCGAAAATGTTTAGAAGAAAGGCAGGTTAATTTTTAAGTTAATTATTAAATCACTATATGGGAAAAAAAGTTAATCCAAAAATAATGCGCATGGGAATTACCAAGACTTGGCCATCTGTTTGGTTTGAGAAAGGTGATAATTATGTAAAAAATGTACGTCAAGATATTCTTATCCGCAAGCAATTAATTAAAGAATTTAAAGAAGCTGGTATTGATAAGGTAGAAATTGCACGCGGTTTAAATCGTATCGATATTTCAATTTATACTGCCAAGCCAGGTATTATTATTGGTCGCGGAGGCAATGGCGTTGAAGATTTGAAAAAAAGAATTCACGATAAATATTTGAAAAATTTTCGCATGCAAGAGATTAATCTGAACATTAAAGAAGCTACTCGTCCTAATTTGAGTGCACAAATTTTAGTACAAAGCATGATTTTAGATATTGAAAAACGCATGCCTTTTCGTAAAGTGATGAAGACAACTATTTCTAAGATTGAAAGAGCTGGTGCGCTTGGCGCAAAAACGGTTGTTGCGGGTCGTTTAAATGGTGCCGAAATTGCTCGTACGGAAAAATTAGTTTGGGGCAAGGTTCCACTACAAACTTTAAGGGCCGATATTGATTATGCTCGTGGAGTAGCTAATACTACTTACGGTGCAATCGGAATCAAGGTTTGGGTTTACAAAGGAGAGGTGTTTGAGAAAGAGAAGGCGGCCGGTGAGGTGATAGAAAGCTAAATTAATTTCAAAATTTTACAGTTGAGTATACAAAAATATGTTAATGCCAAAGAAAACTAAATGGAGAAAAGATCATAAAAGACGCCGTGGCGGAAAAGCGACTCGCTATTTAAATATTAGTTTTGGTAGCTATGGTTTAAAGAGTTTAACTCCTTCTTGGATTACTGCTCGTCAAATTGAATCAGCTCGTCGGGTAATGACCAAATATGTGAAAAAGGGTGGAAAAATTTGGATTCGCATCTTTCCTGATAAACCGGTTACTAATCATGGCGGAGAATTACCGATGGGTAAGGGTAAGGGCGCTGTTGATCATTATGTTGCGATTGTAAAACCAGGAATGGTTATGTTTGAAATGGAGGGAATTGATAAAGAAACGGCGAAAAAAGCAATGGAATTAGCGGCCTATAAATTGCCGATTAAATGTAAATTTATCAGCAAGGAATAAATAACGAATATAATATGAAAAAGCAAGAATTATTAAATAAAGATAAAAGCGAGTTGCAGGATATGTTAGCAGCAAGTCGAGAAAAATTACGAGACCTGCGCTTTAAAGATTCAAATAAGCAACTAAAAAATATTCGCGAAATCAGAGCAACAAGAAATTTAGTTGCGCGTTTACTTACAATATTAAACAAGAAATAATATGACCGCTAAGCTAGACAAACAAACAAAACCAGAAGTTATTCGTCGCCGATTAAGTGGTATTGTGGTAAGTGACAAGGGTGATAAAACAATTATTGTTAAAGTTGATTCAGTAAAAATTCATCCCAAATATAAAAAAAGATACACTGTAAGCCATAGATACCAAGTTCATGATGAGAAAAACAGTCACAAGGAAGGCGATAAGGTTAGTTTTATTGAGTGTCGTCCTTTAAGTCGTAGTAAAAGATGGCGAGTTATCGATTAATTTTAGGGTTATAAAAAGAGATCAAATATATGATACAAGTGCAAACATATTTAAAAGTAGCTGACAATTCTGGCGCCAAGGAGGTGCAATGCATCCGTGTTTTAGGAGGCACAGGTAGGCGTTATGCTCATGTTGGCAATGTTATAATTGCCGCCGTAAAAAGCGCTTCGCCACACGCCGCTATTAAAAAAGGTGACGTTATTAAGGCCGTAATTGTAAGAACACATAAAGAAATTAGACGCCAAGATGGTTCCTATCTTCGTTTTGATGATAATGCTTGCGTAGTAATTAATGATGCTCAGAAAAAAGAACCCAAGGGAACTCGTATTTTTGGGCCGGTAGCACGTGAAGTACGAAGAGCAGGTTTTCTTAAAATTGCCTCTTTAGCACCGGAAGTTTTATAAACAAGCATCAAGAGAAAAAATATGCATATCAAAAAGAATGACAAAGTAAAAATATTAATCGGCAAGGACAAGGGTAAAACTGGAAAGGTTTTACAAGTGATGCCAAAAGAAGGCAAGGTTAGTATTGAGGGTTTAAATTTATTAATTAAGCATCTGCGTCCCCAAAAACAAGGAGAGAAGGGACAAAGAATTGAGTTTCCTGCTTTTATTAATGTTTCCAATGTCGCGCTTGTGTGCCCTAAATGTGGGAAAACTACACGCGTGGCTAATAAAATAGTAAAGGTGGAAGGGAAGAAGGACAAAAAGTTTAGAGCTTGTAAAAAATGTCAGGAAATAATTGAGTAAAGATAAATTATCTATATGAGATTTAAAGAAAAATATCAAAAAGAAATAGTGCCAGCCTTAATGAAGAAGCTTGCTTATAAAAATAAAATGCTTGCTCCTCGTTTAAATAAGGTTGTTATCAATGTCGGTTGTGGTCGCCATACTAAAGACAAGGAGTTTTTAGCAGCGTTGTCTAATAATTTAGAAAAAATTACTGGTCAGAAAATAGTTTTCACGCTTGCTAAAAAGTCGGTATCAGCTTTTAAAATTAGAGAGGGAATGACTGTGGGCGCAAAGGTGTCTTTGCGTGGTGAGAGAATGTATGATTTTGTAGAGAAATTGGTGAGCATCACTTTTCCTCGCGTTCGTGATTTTAGAGGTATTTCTACTAAGGTTGTTGATAGAACAGGAAACATGACTATTGGTTTTAAAGATCAGTCCGCCTTTCCTGAAATTAAGGTAGAAGATATGGATAATCCTTTTGGAGTAGAGATTAGTTTCAGTACTACTGCAAGAAACCGTGAAGAGGGACTAGAACTATTTAGACTTTTTGGATTTCCCTTTAAGCCTGATAATAAAAAAGAAAGTAAATAATAAATATAAATATGGCTAGAACTGCATTAATTGTAAAAGCAAAAAGAAAACCAAAATTTTCAACACGCAAAATCAATCGTTGCTGGCGTTGTGGTCGCAATCATGGCTATATTCGCGATTTTAAATTGTGTCGTATTTGTTTTCGTGAATTAGCTGATAATGGCGATTTGCCAGGAATCAGAAAATCCAGCTGGTAATTTAGAAATTTAAGTTTAATTTAAAAATATGATGGATCCCATCGCAGACATGTTTACAAGAATTAGGAACGCTTCCGCTGTCGGTAAGCCAGTTTTATCATTGCCTAAAAGTAAGCTCAAATATGAAGTAGCTAAAATATTGGCTAATGAAGGTTGGATTAAAAAGGCTGAAGTTATTCCTGGAGGTTTGGCGGGCAAACATAATAATTTTGATGAATTATTGTTGCATTTGAAGTACAAGAAGAATGGTAAAAGCCAAATTAGCTCCATACAAAGAGTGAGTCGTCCTGGTTTGCGGATTTATGTTTCTAAATCAGAAATCCCAACCGTTTTAAATAACTTTGGCACCTCTATCATTTCTACTTCTCGTGGTTTAATGACTGGAGCTGAAGCTAAGAAACAAAAAATTGGTGGCGAAGTCATCGGTGAAATCTTTTAATATATAAAATAACGCTATATGTCACGTTTAGGAAAATTACCAATTAAATTGCCAACTGGAGTCAGCGCTAATTTAGATAGCAACATTCTTGTTGTTAAAGGAGCTAAAGGCGAGATGAGGGTTGATATTAATCCCTTAATTGAGATTAAAATAGAAAACAATGAAATTCATGTTGCGCCTTTTAAAAAAGAAGGAAAAGAGGCAGGAGCAATGTGGGGTTTGATTTGGAGCTTAACTCGTAATGCGGTTATTGGCGTAAGTGAAGGCTTTTCTAAGAAATTAGAAATTAATGGTGTTGGTTATCGCGCTTCTGTCGCGGGCAATAAATTAAATATGAATCTTGGTTTTTCACATCCTATAGAATATATTCTTCCTTTAGGTATTACTGCTACTGTTGAGGGTAATGCTATTACTATTTCGGGAGTTGATAAGCAGGTTGTAGGAGAAGTGGCGGCCTCGATTCGAAAAATTAGAAAGCCGGAACCTTACAAAGGAAAGGGCATCAAATATTCAGATGAAATAATAAGACGTAAGGCAGGTAAGGCAGCAACTAAGGGAAAATAAAATAGCAAAAGGCGCTAATATTAAATAATATGGATAAAAATAAATTTAAAAATGAACAAGCAGCCAGACGACATGGTCGCGTTCGAGTAAAAATTTCTGGTACAGCAGAGAGACCACGTTTAAGTGTTTTTCGATCCAATCGTGGTATGTATTTGCAATTAATTGATGATAATCAGGGCAAAACCTTGGTAAGTGCGGCTTCACGTGAAATTAAGGAGAATGTTAAAAAAACTGAACTTAGTTTTAAGCTTGGTAAGTTAATTGCGGAAAAAGCTAAGAAGCAAAAAATTGAGGCAATAGCATTTGATCGTGGCTCTTATAAATATCATGGTCGCGTTAAAGCAGTGGCAGACGGTGCGCGCGAAGGTGGCTTAAAATTTTAAATTGAAAGGAAAATAAATTAATGAAAATATGTCTGAAGATAAAAAAGTAAAAACAAATAATAGCCAAGCAGGAAAAACGGACAAGGGCGCTGCAAAAACGGTTGCTAAGGATTTATATGGAGGTGAAAAAAGGAAGTCTTTTCGTGGTCGCAAAGGTGATTCTCGTCGTAACAATGAGCCTCGTGATGAATTTGAGCAACGAATTTTAGAAATAGCTCGAGTAACTCGTGTTATGGCCGGTGGTAAAAGAATGAATTTTCGCGCTTGTGTAGCGATTGGTGATAAAAAGGGCTCAGTTGGTGTTGGTCTAGGAAAGGGAGCTGATGTTACCATTGCGATCAATAAGGCCGTAAATAGAGCTAAGAAAACTTTAATTAAGGTACCAATTGTGAAAGATACTATTCCTCATGAAATTTATAATAAATTAGGGGCGGCTAAAATTATGTTAAAACCAGCTCAACAAGGACGAGGAGTTATTTCTGGTGGCGTAATTCGAGCCATTGTTGATTTAGCGGGTATTAAGAATATTACCAGTAAAACTTTAGGCACTAACAATAAAGTTAATAACGCTCGTTGTACCATTGATGCTCTTTCTAAATTAAGAAAGGTAGAGGTAGTAAAGGAAAAGACTCCAGAAGTAAAGCCAGTGGAAAATAAAGAAGAAAAGAAAAAATAATTAGCTTGTTTTAATTTTATTAAATATGTTAACTTTAAATAACATCAAAAAAGCCAAAGGTGCTAGTCAAAAAAGAAAAAGAGTTGGACGAGGTAACGCCTCAGGACACGGTACTTATAGTACACGTGGTTTAAAAGGACAGGGGTCACGTTCTGGTGTTTCTAATTTGAAGCGCTTGGGAATGAAGCAGCAACTACTACAGACACCTAAGGCGCGTGGCTTTAAGTCAGCTAAACCAAAAAATCAAATTTTAAGCCTGAAGGATATTAATAAGAATTATCAAGATGGCGAGAACGTTACTCCAGAGTCATTATTTACCAAAGGATTAATATCGTCAGCTAGTTTGCCGGTAAAAATTTTAGGTAAAACAGATAAATTAACTGTAAAGGTAAAGTTTGCGGGTGTAAAAATGAGCGCCGGAGTTTTAGAACAAAGTAAATAATTAATATTTCTATGTTTGATAAATTAGTTCAAATCTGGAAGGCGAAAGATTTAAGAAATAAGATTCTTTATGTTTTGGGAATGTTAGTCATCTTTCGTTTTCTTGCTCATATTCCAATTCCAGGTGTTAATGAGGCGGCTTTAAAGAGTTTGTTTGCTTCAAATCAAGTTTTAGGACTGCTTAATATGTTTTCTGGTGGTGGCATGGAAACCTTTTCTATTATCATGATGGGAGTAGCCCCTTATATCACAGCTTCTATTATTTTTCAGCTTCTGGGCATGATAGTGCCAAAAATTGAAGAAATGCAAAAAGAAGAGTCTGGTCGTTCAAAAATTAATATGTGGACTCGATTGTTAACAGTTCCTCTTGGTATACTGCAAGCTTATGGCATGATTACTCTATTGCGTCGTAGCGCCGCCGGCTTGCTAGCTGATACAAGCATGTTTAACATGGGAGTAATGTTAATTACTATTACCGCCGGTACCATCTTATTAATGTGGATAGGAGAACTAATTTCTGAACAAAAAGTTGGTAACGGTATTTCACTTTTAATTTTTGCTGGTATTATTTCGGCTTTGCCTCAAACTGTGCAACAAATTTTTCTCACCTTTGACCAAACACAACTCTTTACCTTGATTGGTTTTGTTATTATTGCCTTAATCACCATAGTTGGTGTTGTTATAATTAACGAAGGACAACGCAATATTCCAATTCAATACGCACGCCAGATTAGAGGTAGTCGTGCCTTTGGCGGGACAAGTACACATTTGCCATTACGTGTTAATATGGCAGGCGTAATTCCTATTATATTTGCTGTTTCAGTGGTTTTATTTCCTTCCATGATAGCGCAATTTTTAATACATGCGAAAACAGCCTGGATAGCACAAGCAGCGGAATGGACTATTTTAATGTTTAATAATCAGCTTTTTTACGGCATCGTTTACTTTATCATGGTCTTTGCTTTTACCTATTTTTACACTGAAGTTGTTTTTCATCCTGATCAAATTGCCGAAAATTTACAGAAACAAGGCGGTTTTATTCCAGGAATTAGACCGGGCAAAAATACCAGTGATTATATTGCTAAAACTACGCACAAAATTATTTTTGTTGGCGCCTTATTTTTAGGTATTATTGCTGTTTTACCTCTTATTATGCAAGCTGCCTCTGGTATTCAATCTTTTGCCATTGGTGGCACCAGTCTTTTGATCGTTGTCTCTGTAGTTATCGAGACTGTAAAGCAGATAGAATCACAACTTACCATGCGTGAGTACGATGGACTTTAGAATATAATTAGTTAAGTTATAATAAAAAAATGGCTTTAAAAGCTGTTTTTTTTATGTTATAATTTAAACACTAATATTATTTTATGGAAATAAGTGATGTTTCTAAAAATCTAAGTCAACAAACTGAACGCGAACTTGACAGGCGCCTTGGTCGGCTTTTGCGCAAAAATCCTAGTTATCGCCATTTAGATCAAGATGAACAAGATTTGATTTTGGATATACTTGAAAAATATAAGAAAAAAAGAAGACGAGGAATTAAAATTTCCGATTATAGCATCAGAAAAGACACTTATAAGCTTTATCAAAAAAGACTTGAGTTGGGCTTGAGTACTAATGATCTTGATAAAATTAAGGAGCTACTTAATAGTTTAAAAGATTAATATGAAAATAAAAGACCTTCCTTCAGGTGGAACTAATTTCCGATCCAGTGTTGGTAATAGTAGTTTTGCTAAAAAATTATCAGCAGCTACCAGAGTTGGTAGTTTGCAGAACTTAGCTGATAATAAGCAGGCAATTATGCACGCTGTAAAGCATTATGAAAAGGCAATAAAAAGAGGAAAATTTGATAGTTCAAGACAGCGCCAAGCCTGGGAAATAGTTAAGAAAAAGGGCTCTAATTTGAGTAAAAATGATGAAAAGGAAATTAAGTCCTTATTTAAACATTTAAGTAAAACAAGTAGCGATGACGCAAAAAAAGATTCTCAAGTTCAGGTGAATAAGGATATGGTTAAAGATACTGGTTTTTTGGATGAAAAAAATAAGGCCCTTAAAGAAAGGCTAAAAACGCTGGAAAATGTTAGCGTCAGACGCAATACTTCAATGAAATTTGTCTCTGGTCCACAGGATACAACGGCCGCCAGGTCGGGGGTAAACACAGAGGTGTTAAATCGACGACTTTCGCAAAAAGAATCAATGTTAAAGAGTCGTTTGCCACGGGAAAGAGTGAGTTGGCAAGAAGAAAAAAAGAAAAGATTTGAGGTTTCGTCTTTACATAAAGATATGAATGTTAGGCCAACATTATCAGCGAAAGACAAAAAGAAGGAAGAAAAAAATATAAGCTCATTTCAAAATTTGTAAAAATATGATTTATATAAAAACTGAAGCGGAAATTAATGTTCTGCGTGAAGGGGGAAAAATTTTAGCCCATATTTTAAGAACTCTTATCGCCATGGTAAAGCCAGGGATAACAACTATGGATTTAGAAAATGCAGCCTTGGCTATGATAAATGAAGCTGATGGCGTTCCTGCTTTTTTAGATTATCCAATGGGCGATGATATTTTTTTTCCTTCAGCGCTTTGTATTTCCATAAATGATGAGGTAGTTCACGGGAGTGCCGTGCCTAATCGAGTATTAAAAAGTGGTGATATTGTTGATATTGATATTGGCATGGAGTGGCCAGTTAGTAAGAAAAAGCAGAAAAAAATGGGATTTCCAGTTAATTCTTATTCAAAACACGGTGGCTATTTTACCGATATGTGTGCGACTGTAGGAGTAGGGAAAATTAGTCAAGAGGCAAGAAAATTGCTTAGTGTCACCAAGCACTCACTTGAAGCGGCGATTGGACAAGCAAAAATTGGAAATCGTTTAAATGATATTGCGGCGGCAGTTGAGAGGATTGTTTTACCCAATTATGGCATAGTGCGTGATTTAGTTGGACACGGAGTTGGTTATTTCCCGCACGAAGAGCCCGATGTTTTTAATTATCAAATTAGGCATAACTCGTCAGAAAATATTGAGCTTAAAGAGGGTATGGTAATTGCGATAGAGCCAATGATAAACATCGGCACTTATAAGGTTAAAGTTGCTAAGAATAACTATACTATAATAACAGCTGATGGCTCGCTTTCTGCTCATTTTGAGCACACGGTGGCAATTACTAAGCAGGGTCCTTTAATTATAACCGCTTAATATGGCCGCATTAAAACAAAATTACTTAGGTGTAGATTGGGGGGAAAAAAGAATTGGCCTAGCCTTAGGTTTTGCGGAAACAAAAATGGCCCTGCCTTTTAAAACGGTGTCTTCTTTAGGAGAATTGCTGGCGGTTATAAAGGCGGAGGAAATTGAAGTAATAGTTTTAGGTAATCCGCAAAAGTTAAGCGGCGAGAGGTCGGATAATAGGAAATGGCTTTTGTTTTATTCAGCCTTAAAAGAAAAAGTTAGCTTACCTTTATATCTTCAAGATGAAAGACTAAGCTCAAAAGCAGTTGATGCACTTATAGGCAGCAAAAAAGATAAAGTGGGACGCGATGAAATGGCAGCAGCTTTTATTTTACAAGCCTTTTTTGATAGTGAATAAATATGGAGAGAAATTACTTAAGTAAAGCAATTGTATTAAAGCGCCAGGATTATCGAGAGCATGATAGCCTGGTAATTTTTTACACCCAAAATTATGGGAAGCTAAAGCTAGTAGCACGAGGGACAAAAAAACCAAAGTCAAAATTAGCTGGACACATAGAACCCTTAAATTTAGTAGATTTAATGATAATTAGGGGTCGTGGTCAAGATTATGTTGGTAGCGTTATTATAAAAGAAGCTTATTTAAATTTGAAAGAAAACTTAAATAATCTACACTGGGCTTTTTTGGGTGCAAATTTGCTTCTGCGTTTTACCGAAGAAGAAAGCGAAGAGATCAGTCTTTTTAATTTATTTTCCAATTATTTAAAAGCGCTTGATAGGCCTCCGCTTGATTTTAGCAAAGAGGAAGGAGAGATTATATTTTCCATATTTACTTTACGCATGATGGCGCTTATTGGTTATGAGCCGCAAACTAGAACTTGCCTGCAGTGTCAGCAAAAATTAAAACCCGAAAATCATTATTTTGATTTATTAAGTGGAGGCATGCTTTGTTCTAACTGCTATTTTGCCCGAACTGCTAAAAATCAAGCTCAGTATCTAAATATTTCTGAAGCGGGAATCAAATTTTTACGTTTTATTTTTGATAATAATTCATTTCTAGGAAAAAAGTTAAAAGTTAGCAAAAAAATTGCCAAGGAAATCAACGTTTTAGCGAGTAGTTTTGTTGCTTATCGGCTATAGAAAATCACGAAAAAGGACATTAAATTGTTTATTTTCACCTTGCTAAAATAGGAAAAATAGAGTAGTATTGAAGGTAGTATTAACTAAATAAAAATTATATGACAAAGCAAAACAACGCTAAGTTTGCTTTTTATTACTTGCTGTCTCTGGTTGCCTTAGTTTTTGTGGCAATTTCAGTTGGGTTAATAGTTTTTGGTATTATTAATAAAAGTATACCGGATATTGGTGCAAATTATTGGAATACCAATAATCAGTTTAAATTTGCTATTTCAGCGCTGATTATCGCAACGCCAATTTATTTTATTCTAACACGTTTAATTAGACAGGGCCTAAAGAAGGGGGAGATATTACCTGATTCTGGGATTAGGAGATGGTTAACTTACTTTATTATATTTGTCGCTTCTGTTATTATCCTTGGTTTTTTAATTAGCGTTATAAATAGCTTCTTGTCAGGGGAGTTAACAACTCGTTTTATATTAAAAGCCCTTTCTGTTTTTATTATTGCGGGCTTAGTTTTTGCTTACTATCTGTATGATATCAAGCAAGATGATTTAAAGAAAAGTAGTTTAATGACACGTATTTTTCTATTTTTATCTTTGGCTATAATTTTAGCAGCTTTTATCTCTGTTTGGTTTTTTATCGAATCACCGAAAACAGCTCGTTATCGTCGTCTCGATCAACTTACGCTTAATCAAATTAGCATGTTAGAGAGTAATATTAACTCTTATTATGAAGAAAATGATAAATTGCCTGGTAGTCTAATTGATGTTTTTGCTGATGAAGATGCCTTTACAAGCTTTAGCAATGAATGGAATATTGAATATAGAAAATTAGATGAAGAAAAATTTGAACTTTGCGCTTCCTTTAATCTTGACTCTTCAGAAATAAATTCAGATTATTATTTTTCCAATAATAAACAAAGTTACAAGGCGGGTTACAATTGCTTGCCTGGTAATTTATGGAAATCTAATTTAATGGAACCAAAAAGGGCAATTGATACTTTTTAAGTTATGATGGAGTTTAAAACCGAAAAATTTTCTGGTCCTTTAGGCTTGCTCCTATCTCTGATAGAGAGCGAAAAAATGGATATTACGGAAATAAATTTAGCCCAAATTGCTGATGAATATATTACTCACTTAAAGGGACTTGAGACTATTGATCCCGAAGAATTATCAGATTTTTTAGTAGTTGCTGCTAAGCTGCTTCATATTAAATCTAAGGCCCTGTTACCCTATCTGTTAATTGATGATGAGGAAGATGAGGGCGCAGATTTAGAAAGGCAGTTGCGAATGTATAAAGAATTTGTTATTGCCTCCAAAAAGATAGAAGCTATTTTATTACAAAAGAAATATTTATTTATTCCTGAAACTAATAAGCCGCGCCGGGTGGAAAAAGAAGGGCCACGTTTTTTGCCGCCAACTAAAGTTTCAATAAATAGTTTAGAAAAATCTTTTCGAGCCCTACTTGAAGAGTTGGCAAAGGAATTGGAGAAACGACTACCAGAAGAAAGATTGGCGCCGAAGATAAATATTGAAGAGAAAATTTTTCTAATTAAAAAATTATTAATTGAAAAAAATCGTTTTAATTTTTCTCAATTAATTTCTCAAGCGAAGGATGTAACGGAAAAAATTGTTAGTTTTTTAGCAATACTTGAACTAGCAAAACAAGAGCAATTAAGTTTCGAACAGGGTGAGCTTTTTAGTGAAATTCATGTTTTAAAAAATAATTTAAAAACCGATTAAGTATGACCATTAAATCACAGCTTGAATCATTGTTATTTGCTACTGTTAAGCCCATAGCGCTCAAGGATTTAGCACGTGCCCTTGATATAACACCAGCGGTAGCGGCCGATAAGTTAAAGGAGTTAGAAGATGACTATAAAAACAGAGAATCAGGTATTAGTTTAGTAAACAATGGTAAAAGTTACCAATTAACTACTAGCGCCGAAAATTCTGATTTAGTAAAGACCTTTCTTAAAAGCGAAATAAGCGGAGAATTATCACAGCCAAGTTTGGAAACCCTTACAATTATTGCCTATCGAGGACCAATAAGTAAGACTGAGATTGAAAGGATACGAGGAATAAATTGTAGTTTAATTATTCGTAATTTACTGCTTCGTGGTTTAATTGAGGAAGAGTTTGATAAGAAAAAGGATTTAAATTATTATCGGGTTAGTGTTGATTTTATTCGCTTTCTTGGTTTATCTGAACTTAAAGATTTGCCCGGTTATGCCAGTTTAAACAGTAATGATACAATTAGCCGTTACTTAGAAGAAAAAGAAGATTAATAAGAGAAAAAGCATGATAATTTCTGTTTTTGTTAATTTAATATTACTTATTGCCTCCTTAATTTTTAACATCAATTATACCGTTTTACAAAGTGGATTAAGTTATAATATAATTCCTTCAGAATTAAATGAGGAAATTAGTGCACAAAAAGCGGTTGTTTTAGGGGAAGATGGTCGTCTGTTGCTTTATTCAAAAAACGCCAATGATGTGCAACCAATTGCCAGTATTACAAAATTGATGACCGCTTTAGTGTTTTTAGAAAGTAATCCACAATGGGATGATATTTATACAATTACGCCCAACGATCAGGTTACAGGAGGAAAAGTGCATCTTTTCAATGGTGACAAATTAAAGATAAAAGATCTTTTTTTAACCAGTTTAGTTGCCTCTGACAATGGCGCTACCTTAGCACTGGTGCACGCAACACCATTTAGTGAAGAAGAATTTGTAGCGCGCATGAACACGAAGGCAAAAGAGTTGAGGCTGGAAAATACTTTTTTTGCCGATCCGATTGGTTTATCAGAAAAAAATGTGGCAACTGCTCGAGAATCTGCTCTTTTAGTTTTAGCTGCTTTTAAGGAAGAGGCGATACGAGAGGCAATTTCTCTTAAAACACATCAATTTGAAACTTTGCAGGGAAAGTTAAAAAAAATTGAATCAACCGATTATCTTTTATTTGATGATGAGGAAAATATTTTTTCCCCCTTAGGAGGGAAGACTGGATATACGGAAAAGGCGGGGTATTGTTTTGCTGGTATTTTTGCAGGAGAAGAAGGCGATATTTTAGCGGCTGCGGTTTTAAATAGTGCGGGAAAAAATGGTCGTTTTCAAGAAAGCAAGGAGATTATACGCTGGACGCTAGATAATTATTTTAATAATAGTAAATGATAGGAAGATATATTAACAACTCCTATAGACAATTAAGACAAGGTTTAGCTTGCCATTTTCCTCGCTTATTTCCTTTAATTGATGCTAAAAAGGCGGTGATTAAATACTTTATTGCGGGCGTTAGCGCAACTTTAGTAAATTTAATCTCTCTGGCTTTTTTTCATGGTTTTTTGAAAATTAATTTACTTTTAGCAACTAGCTTGGCTTTTGTTGTTTCCTTTGTTGTTAGTTTTTCTTTGCAGAAATTTTGGACTTTTCGAAATTACCATTACAAAAAGATTCCCTTGCAATTAATTTTATATATTATAAACGCTTTTATTGGTTTAAGTATTAATGTCTTTTTAATGAATTTGTTGGTTAATAAATGGGGATCGTGGTATCTATTGGCCCAGTTTATCGTTAGTTTTATAATCGGTGTCTATAATTTTTTTGCCTATAATTTTGTAATTTTTAAAAAAAGTTAGTTTATGAAGATATTCGTTTATAAAAGTCAATTACAAGAAAATCCGGAAATGTTTTTACGAAAAGCGGGTTATTCTTTTATTCCTGAACGAGAAGACGGCGAGCGCTCTTTTGCACGCCGGCTTTCCCGCGACTTTTATCCTCGTTTTCATGTATACTATAAAGAGGGTTATGATAAGGAGGGTAAGGAAATGATTTTATTTAACCTTCATCTTGATCAGAAGCGTCCAGGTTACATTGGGCAAAAACGTCATAATGCTGAGTATGATGGCAAGACGGTGGAAGAGGAGGCGGAAAGAATAAAAAGTTTAGTACTACCAGATTTTTTTCAATAATATGTCAGAGATTGATGATATAAAAGCAAAATTAAATATTGTTGACTTAATTCGGGAGTATATTCCAGTTAAGGCAGTTGGTGCTAATTTTCAAGCACTCTGTCCTTTTCATAACGAAAAAACTCCGTCTTTTGTGATATCGCCAGATAAACAAATTTGGCATTGTTTTGGTTGTGGTCGAGGTGGTGATATTTTTTCTTTTATTATGGAAAAAGAGGGTTTAGATTTTTCCGAAGCCTTGCATCTTTTGGCCACTAAGGCAGGCGTGGAGTTAAGGCAACATGCAAGTCGTGATAAATCTAAACTTAACCGTTTGCTTGATATTATGAAGTTGGCGGGTAAATACTATGCGCATGTTTTAGAGAGTCAAACTGGAAAATCAGCGCAGGATTATTTGTTAAAAAGAGGACTGAAGGCTGAGACTATAACTGATTGGAGTTTGGGGTATGCGCCAGACATGGGAGATAGTTTGTATAATTTTCTTAGCCAAAGACCACAGATAGGGCCAAAATATACTGCCGCTGAAATGGAGGCAGCGGGTTTGATTTTAAAAAGTAGCAGAACGGGCGGGCGGAGCCCATATTATGATCGCTTTCGTGGTCGCATCATGTTTCCTATTTGGGATTTTAATAATAATTTAGTTGCCTTTACCGCTCGGATTAGTCCAGAAAAAGAAAAAACAGAAAAAACAGCTAAGTATATTAATAGTCCGCAAACAGAGATATATGATAAAAGTCGTGTTTTATTTGGTTTAAATAAGGCTAAAAGTGCTATTCGCGAGGAAGATCTAGTAGTTGTCGTTGAAGGGCAAATGGATGCTATCTCTTGCCATAATCATGGTATATATAATGTTGTTGCCTCATCGGGAACAGCTCTAACAAGGGCGCAGATAGCGCTTTTAAAGCGCTTTACCAAAAATATTGCCCTTGCCTTTGATATGGACGCAGCTGGTCAACAGGCAGTAGACAGAGGGATTAGGGAGGTCTTAGCGCAGGAGATGAATGTTAAAATTATAACGTTAAATTCAGGCAAGGATCCTGACGAAAGTCTGCGGCAAAATCCTAATGAATTTAAGGAGGCAATTAAGGCGGCCCAACCCATGCTTGATTATTATTTTTTGAAAATATCAACTGATTTAAACCTAGATAAATTGGATAATAAGATTTTAGTACGTAATAAAATGTTTGCGATGATACAACTTGTGCCCAATAAGGTGGAACAGGGATATTGGTTGAAAAAAATTAGCGAAGAATTAGATTTTTCCGAATCTGATATTAGGGAAGAGTTTGTTAAATATAGCACATCTTTAAATTACAGAGGTGACAATATTCAAGGCGAGGAAATAAAAAACAATGAAAAAGCGGAGCCAATTTTATCACGAGAAGAAATGTTATCTGAATTAGTTTTAGCACTGGTGATAAAATTCCCTCAATTTATTCCTTATCTACTGGATAATTTAGATATCGATCGTTTCTATGGCGAAAGAAATGTCACATTTTACAAGACTCTAATTATCTATTATAATAAGGCTGCTTTATTTAGCTATGAAGATATAAAAGATTACCTAAAAAATGACGATGATTTATTAAAATTACTAGATAGATTGCTTTTGTTAGGAGAGAAAGAATACTATAATCATAACGTTAATGAGGCTCGAGAAGAATTAATAAAAATTAGTCAGGAATTAAAGCGTTACTATTTTCAGAAAAAGATCAAGGGTATAGAAAAAGAAATAATTATTTTAGAAAAACAAGATAATTTTGATAAAGAAAAAATGGGAGAATTGATGGCGAACTTGAAAAACGCTACCGAAGAGTTAAAAAAATTAATGTAAAATATATGGCCAAAAAGCCAATTAAAAAAACAGTTAAGCCAAAAAAAGCTAAACTTAAAGTTGCTCCTAAAAAAGTAATAAAGGCAACTAAAAAAGTAAAGCCTAAGGCAACTGTAGTTAAGAAAACAACTAAAAAGACTAGCGCGCTAAAAAAAACAAAGACAGAAAAGCCAAAAAAAACAGTAAAAACAAAGAAGGCGGCTGTTAAAAAAACGGTTCCTAAAAAAAATACAAAAGTAGTGAAAAAAAGTAAGGAAGTAGCCCGCGAAGTGGTAAGACCAAACGAAGAAAAGTTGCAAAAATTAATTACAAAAGGCCGTTTGCGGGGTTTTGTTACCGAAACCGAACTTCTCTATATCTTTCCTGAAGTTGAAGAGTATATTTATGAATATGACGTTTTTTTAGGTGAACTACAAAAGAATGGTATTAAAATTGTAGAAGATTCTGGTCGATTACTAGGCTCTATGGAAGGGAAGGACAAAGCGGAGGAAGCAAAAAAGGCGGCTTTGCAAGTTGATTTATCGAAGTTAAGTGCTGATTCAATTCAAATGTATTTAAAGGAGATTGGTAAGGTGCCGCTTCTTTCTGGAGAAGAGGAAACAGAATTGGCGAAGCGAAAAGAAAAAGGAGACAGAGAAGCGGAAAAGAAAATAATTGAAGCTAATTTAAGATTAGTGGTTTCAATTGCGAAAAAGTTTGCTGGAGCTAAGGGCATGAGTTTGCTTGACTTAATTCAAGAGGGTAATATTGGTCTTTTTCGTGCAGTGGAAAAATTTGAATACCGCAAGGGCTTTAAATTCTCTACCTATGCTACTTGGTGGATAAGGCAGGCGATAACAAGAGCTTTAGCTGACCAGTCACGAACTATTAGAATTCCAGTTCATATGGTAGAAACGATTAATAAGTTTCAGCAAATACAGCGTAACTTAATCCAAGAATTAGGTAGAGAGCCGATGGCGGAGGAAATTGCTTCGGAAATGGGCGAAGAATTAGATAAGGTTAGATACATTATGAAAATATCGCAGGATACGATATCTTTAGAGACAACTATTGGCGATGATGAGGAAGACTCAACCTTGGAAGACTTTATTGAAGATGTGAAAAATGTTACCCCCGATAGAGCGGCTGCTTTGCAGTTATTACGTGATTATGTTAAAAACATAGTGTCTCAGCTTTCTCCTCGTGAGCAAAAAATATTGGAAATGCGTTTTGGTCTCTTAGATGGTGTGGCCCATACTCTAGAAGAGGTGGGACAAGAATTTGAGGTAACAAGAGAGCGTATTCGTCAAATTGAAGCTAAGGCTCTAGAGAAGATCAGAAAACTAGAGGGATTAGAGAAATTAAGGGATTATTAAAGCTAGAAATAAAGAAAAAGAGGCCTGAAAATAAGCCTCTTTTTCTATTTATATTTTTAGTTGACATAAGCGGGTAATTTGATATATTATATAAGTAAATATTTCAAATGTTTGAAGTATTTTGTTTTTTGGAGAAAACTAAATATTATATTCCCGGGTAGCGCAGCGGTAGCGCAGTTGGCTGTTAACCAATTGGTCGTGGGTTCGAATCCCACCCCGGGAGCCAACAACGTTTTGGTGTTTAAGACCGACAGGAGAGGTCTAATATTACCAAAAAATCAGAAGAACTCAGTTTACGCTGAGTTCTTTTGTTTAAGTCAAACGAGCGGAAAGGCCTGTAAATAAAGGTGATTTTTGGTTCGAATCCAAGTCCTGTTTAATAAAAAAGAGCTGTCGAAACAGCCCTTATTTTGAAGGTTTAGTGTTTTTTTCCAATTATTTTTATCATTGGATGTTTTTTTTCTCTAATAGTGTTTAGACATTCTGACAACCAAAATACAGTTTTAAAATTTTTTGTTTGATTTAGATTGATCCATCGAAAATCATCATGTTCCTTTTTATTTAGAATGATTTTTTTTGAATTACCAATACACTCTGCCAAAAAAATTAAAGTTATAAATTGTTTATCTTTATTTTTGTCCACAATAGAGTTAAAAGAGAATAAGACCAGATTGGTAATATTTAGTCCGGTTTCTTCTTTTACTTCTCTTATGGCGCCATCAATTGGATTTTCCCCGTCTTTTAATGTGCCGCCGGGAGTATCCCATTCCTCACTAAGAAAGAAGTTGTTTTTTGATCTTTTTATAATTAATAACTCCCCGTGTTTAGTGATGATTGTGTGTACTATTATTCCTTTCTCCATTATTTTTTGTTTTTAATATACTATTTAAAGTTAAATAATTATACAATGTTTATTAATAAAAGTCAATTTGACATTTAAATAGTTTTATTTTATAATTAATTATTAGTTCATTAAAATTAGGAGGATTAATAATGGAAAATTTTGGAGTTAATTTTTTAGATAATTTCGGCAGACTTGTGAAAAAGGTAACTATTGATGGCGTCAATCAATACTACTATATGGGCGTTGATGCTCAAGGGTTTATAAAAACTGATAATAATGGGGAATATATTATTATTGGAGATGAAAAAAGATATTGGAAGGGGAACAAAGTTGTTGTTCCGACAAAACTGCTTCTCTTAAATGATTTTAGTATTTGCATTTTAAAGCCTGACGCAAAATCTCCGGAATTAAGAAATGAGATATTTTCTGTTTTAAATAGTGATTTTCAACTAATTTTTAGTAAAAAAATTAGCATAACAGCAGAAAATGTCTTTTGTTTGTACCCATATTTTTTTACAAAAAGTTGGGAAAAAGCCCTGGTTGATTATTTGACAGAGGATCAGTCTGATTTATTGCTTGTTTCCGGGTCTGACGTTGTTAGAAGACTTATGGAGTTTAGAAATTATATCAGAGTTAAATATTACGATAGTAATAGAAAACATTGTATATATAATTTAATACACTCCGCTGATAATAAAGAAGAAGCAATAAGGGAGGCCTTAATCTTTCTTGATAACAAAAAATTAATCAACTTGGTTGGTTTTAAAAAATAAAAGGTATTTCGCCCAGTGCTTAATACCTTTTTGTATAAATATGATTAAATTGTTAATATTGCTTTATTTTTTGTTTTCGTCAATTTATTGGTTTATAAAATTTTATATATCAAATAAATGGCTAAATCAAAGCAAAAAATTACCTATAGCCAATATGGGTACTTTGAATTTTATTATAATTATTCCAGTTTTGAATGAGGGGAAAATTATAAATGACACTGTTAATTATTTTTTAGATTTGCTTAGTAATTTTAGCAATTCCAAATTAGTTATAGTTACAACAAATAAAGAATCATTAAATGTCGATTGTTGCACTGAAAATACCATCAGTATCCTTAACTCTATTAATCATGATAAATTAATCAAAATTAATTACCCCAGCATTGACGGCAAAATGGCGCATCAGTTAAATTTCGCAATAAATTATCTGATAAAAAATAACACAATAAATAATCAGCTAATAGGTATCTATAATGCTGATTCTAGACCAAAAAAAGAAACTCTTAATTGGATTTCTGATAATTTTATTGATAATAATAAAGTATTTCAACAATATGGAAATTATTTTAATAATATAGATAGTATATTAAAAAGAAAGTTTTTTTCTAAATCTATATTATTTTCTTCAAGCGTTTGGCAAAATCGATGGAGTTTTGGTTTTGAAATTTTTAATAATTTAAAACAGCAGTCATTTTTAAATAATAATAAATTTCCTTTATTATACCCATTTAATTATTGCATAGGCCATGGATTATTTTTTACAAAAGAAATATTTTTGGAGTTGGGTGGCTTTAGTGAAAATACACATAATGAAGATGCTATTTTTGGCATGGAATTATGTTATAGAAAGGAATATATAAAGCCTGTACCATATTTTGATTATGCCGATTCCCCCAACTCTTTAAAAGGTTTATTTTTTCAAAAGGCTACCTGGTTTTTTGGACCTTCGCAGGCATTTTTGTATTATAATATTTTAAAAAATGATAATAAAAAAGATAATCATTTTAGGTTGTTTATTTTATCCTGCAAGCTGTTTTTGCATGCTATCTATTGGATTATTGGACCATCTTTATTATTATTTCTTTTTATTTACTCCTTTTGGATAAAAAATTTTTTGTTATTTTTGTTAGTATATTTAATTTATTTAATTATTCCGAATTTTATCGCGTGGTTATTATCAAAAAAAGATAAAAAAATAAAGGACATTAAAGCCTTTATTTATATTGTTATTGGATCTTTTTTTGCTTATATTTTACATGGATTTTCCGCTTATTATTCAATATTATGTTCTTGTTATTCTCTTTTAACAAACAAAAAAATAGAAAAATATAAAACGGAAATAATAAGAGATTAACTATTTTGTTAGTTCTAAAACCGGATGTTTTTTATTAATAAAATATTCGACACATGGCTTCAAATAGCCGACCGTCTGATATTTAATTATATCTTCTGGCGTTATCCATTCTGATTGACTATGTTCATTAGTATCAATATTAACAATTGTGTTTTTATTGTTTAATTCTGTTATAAATATAACAGTAATGAATTGTTTATTTTTTTTAACATCTACATTTGAACTATAATAAAACAGCCCAGGATTTTCAATTCTAAGGCCCGTCTCTTCAAAAACTTCTCTTTTGACGCCATCTGATAAGTCCTCACCGTCCTCCAATGTTCCCCCCGGAAGATCCCAAAGTCCGCCTTCATAAGTATCTTCAATTCGCTTCAAAATTAGTAGTTTGTCATCATTGATTATTAAAGAGTGAATAATTATTCCTTTGTCCATAAATTTAAATATTATTAAATTATATTATCATTATAGTATGGCAATAAATTAAAGTAAAATTATGAAAAATATCAATGTCAAATTAGTTTTTTACAGAACGCTGTTTTCACAGTCAGCAGCATCTGTTACCATGGGGTCTCTATCGGCATTTTTATCTAATAATAAAATAAAAAATAATCTTGTTCTGTTAGAAAAAAATAATTTTCATAGCATAGAAAGTATTTTTGAAAATATTCATTCAAAAACCGTTATAATTGCTAAACCGAATTTTAAAGATTATTATCAAATGTTTCAGCTTTTGTCAGAAATTAAGAAGCATAATTTGGTAAATAAAATTTTTCTTTGCGGGCCTTATGCGAGTTTAAATTATAATAGTTTAATGAAAGAATTAAAATGGCTTGATGGGGTTATTATTGGTAATGCAGAAGAAACTGCCGTTGAATTATTAGAATTATTAGAGAAAAGAACTTTCAATTGCAATTGTCCTGGCGGTGTTTGGCGCAATAGTAAAAATGGAATTGTGTCTGCTTATTATCCAAGAAAATATAAATTAAAATTAAATAATCTTCCTTTTCCAGATAGAACTATAGAAAAACATGAAAATGGATCGTATATAAATATTGAAGCGTCTCGTGGTTGCCCCGGGGCTTGTAGTTTTTGTCACATACCTCTTTTATCTAAGTTAAATGGGATTAATAATGTTGATTATCGTGATCCGCTACTCGTTGTTGATGAGATAGAATTTTTATTTAAAAATTTGGGAAAAAAATTATTTATATTTAACGATAGCTGCTTTTGGAGGGGTCATAATGATGACAAAAGAATATTAAAGATTTGTTCGGAAATTAAAAAACGGAAACTCCCAATAAAATTTTATATATATTTAAAATGTAGCCCGTTTCCGTCTGATGATATATTAAAAAAGATGGTTGAGTCGGGGCTTGTCCGTGTATTTTTGGGGGTAGAAAATCACTCACAAACAAGCAAAACGTTATTCAATAAAAAAATAAAAGACGGAACATATGAATTGATAAAAGAAAGATTAGACAAGTACCATGTTAATGTTCATATTGGTTTTATTATTTTTGAACCATATACTTCTATAAATGAAGTCTCTAAAAATATAAAATATTTAAAAAAAATCGGTAAATTGTTTAGGATAGGTGTTTTTTTGGAAGAAGTTAGAATTATTCCATATTCAATTTTGCACAAAAAGTTAATAAAAGACGGTTTAATTAATAAATCGTTATCTTACAAAGATATAACATATGGTTATAAATTTAGAGACAAAAAAACAGAAGAGTATTATAAGTTAATAAAAGAAGTTTTTTCCGCAATACTAAAAGAACAGTCTTATGAATTTGAGTATTATTGCACAACTGTCGGTTTGATAAAAGATATACTTTATAGGTTTGATAATAAAAATTTTAAAAAATTAAATGAAGACTTTTTGGAATTTAAGTTGTATCAAGACAAAATTGAAAAATTGATTTATGTATTTTTAATCAAATCGATCAAATCGATCAAAACTTTAGATGCTAATAAAATAATTAAAGAAAAAACATCATCTTTTTTTATTCGAGATTTTAACAAGCTCTATTATACAATAAAGGTTAAATACGCTAATATTTTTTCAAAAATAAATCAAATAAATAATGGGGAATATGTTAAATTAATTTATAGCGGTTATGAACAAATAAAATAATATGAATATCAATAGTATTGCAACTAGGTTTCCTAAATTTTTTGAAATACAAACCGCCTCATTTTGTAACGGAGGCTGTGTTATTTGCCCATATAACGACGTTAAAGATAATAATCCGAAAGGGGTGATGAGCGATAATTTGTTTAAAAAAATAATCGATGAAATAGCAAAAATGAATAACTATGGCATAAAAATCGTTCCATATTTCAATAATGAACCATTTTTAGATAAAAAAATAATTGAAAGAATTAAGTATGTTAATAAAAAATGTCCCAAATGTGAAATTGAAATATCTACAAATCTTTCTATCTTGGATAAAGAATATCAGAATAAATTAGCGGACTGTAATTTAAAAGATTTAAGATTAAGCGTATTTGGTTTTTCAAAATTGTCTTATGAAAGCGTAATGACTGGGCTTAATTGGCGCGATACAAAAACTAATTTAGACAATCTATGTAAAAATAAAAAATTAAGAGAAAATATAGGACAAATAAGTTTAGTAATGGTTAATTATCCTGGATTAGCAAAACAAGATATCTATTTAGCTAAGAAATATTGTAAAGATAATTTTATAAAATTTGAATTTTGGGGGTTTTTGGATAGAGCGGGTAATGTAAAAAAATTTAATAACAATACTAATAAAAGAAATATTTACGGATGTGAACAACATCGCCCGCTTGAGCGTTTTCATATACTATTTGATGGTCGTGTTGTGCTTTGTTGCATGGACTGGAAATTACAGTATGTATTAGGGGACATTAATAAACAATCAATAAATCAGATATGGAATTCTAGAAAATATGAAGCAATAAGAAAAAGCATATATGAAAATAAAAAGAACGCTCCAATTTTATGCAAAAAATGTAAATTGTCTATATGATTATAGCTTTAGATGGAAATGTGTTTGTTGGTAAAACCACTTTATGTAATATTTTTTCTAAAAAAAATAATTATAACGTTGTTTTAGAATATTCGGATTTTATTAATAAAACAAAAAATAAATCATTTAAGCAAGTTAGTTTTTTAGAACATAGCAAATATTTAAAGTTGGACAATATTAGAAAAAAATATTTAAAAAATAATATAAATTTTGTTGATAGGAGTTTTGTTTCGTTATCAGCCCATATTTATGCTCTTTACAAAAATGGAATTGCTGATTTTAGGAGAGAACATATAAATATGTTTCATCAACTATTGAAAAATAATTATATAATAATTCCAAATTGTTATGTATTTGTAACGTGCAATTATAATTGTGCAAAAAAGAGGTTTTTATTAGAAAAAAGAATTGATGGAAAAAAGGGAACGCCAACATTTTTTATAAATAAAGGTTATTTTTTAGCAATTAATGAATTTAACAGTTTGTGGCAAAAAAATATAAAAAGCGGATTAATAATTAATACTAATCACAGTGCTGAAAAAAATAATCAGATAGGTATTAATAATAATTTTTTTAAGAAATTAACAAAAAAACAAATTATCACAATAACAGAGTCTATATTTTTTAGTAATGATATTGTTAACAATTGAATTTAAGTTTTTTTAATTTTATAATTTTGGGAAAATTTAGCTTATATTAAATATGGCAGAGAATAATTGTGTTTTAAGACCGACTCAAGTTCGAATATCACTGCGGGAGCCAACACGATTTTGGTGTTTAAGACCGACTCAGGTCATTAAACGTTAGCCAAAACATAAAAAAGCTCAGTTTAGGCTGAGCTTTTTTGTTATAGTGAAATAGTGATAAGTAGCGGAGTATTGGTTTAAATATGGACACCATTGTTTTATTGTTATATTTAGATTGGAAGGTACCCCAAACACTAGACACTTTCTCCATGTGTTACTAAACTAGAAACATATGAAAAAAGCGTTTAAAATCTCAATCGAGACG
>Ga0172377_10000302_pt1 | contig 44866 bp, 39 predicted proteins | sample Pumphouse3metaG_FD_119749 | JGI IMG/M metagenome (GOLD analysis project Ga0172377, IMG submission 119749) | Leachate microbial communities from a municipal landfill in Southern Ontario, Canada - Pumphouse #3 metaG | ecosystem: Engineered > Solid waste > Landfill > Unclassified | place: Canada... | reverse complement strand
ATCCCGCATGCTGCCAATATCATAAGTAGTCCGAGCATTAGTGCCCCGCGCGCCCCAATAATTACTGATAATTTCCATGATGGAGAATATTTCATAAAAGCGATGCAAAATGCCTCGACTATGATAACGGCGGACACCGCTAACGTCAACCAGACCAAGGGATATTCAAGCAACGATAAACTTGCGTTAAAAGAAATGGAACCGAGGATACCGCATAGTGCTGCCGCAAAACGCTGTGTAAAAGTAATTTTTATCATTTGTGGACACCGGACTCAGAATTAAACATCTCAAGATATTTTTTTTGACCATCACGCCAGCTGAAAAAAATATAAACAAAACTGCTGATAACAACTAACCAGCAGAATAAAATAAAAACATTTCCGTTCCGAACAAAAAAAGTTTTACGCGGTCGCTCTTCAACCTGAACTGGAATAATTCCTGCCGTACGACCTCGTTTAACAGGCGCAGGCAGAACAAGACCCGTTTTTTCATCTGGTTCCATGAAAAGACATTTAGAAATGTATCCGGTCGGCGTGATTAAACAACTTGTACTATTATTTCCGCAACGTAACTGCGGAAGCCCGGTTTCTATAGAACGAAAAACCGCATTGGCGAGATGCTGCGCCGGCTCGCTACTGGTAGGATACCAGGCATCATTGGAAAGAACAACCAGCAAGTTGGCGCCACGTCTGGCTTCACCACGTGAAACATAAGGGAATACGCTTTCAAAGCAGATATTAACACCGGCACGAACACCTTTTAGAATCGGAATGGGATCAAGTGAGGTGCCTGGGGTCAAGTCGCGATCCATATCAATAATTTTGATAATCCACTGAGGAAGATACTTGCGTCCAGGGATGTATTCTCCCCAAGGAACACGCTGGACTTTATGATAACGTGCATCAATATTGCCACTGGGTTCAACTAGAAAAGCGCTGTTATAAGTTTTGGGATCACGCTCAATCTCGTTAGAAATATCTTCAAAGTCAATAGTTCCAAACAAGAATGGAGTATCATATTTTCTGGAAAGATATTGAATGCCTCTTTGGAACTCGCTACTTGCTTGATAATATGCTCGATAAGGATATGGAACCGCAGTTTCCGGCCAGATAACAATATGCGGCATTGGCGACGAATTCAGAATTTGTTCAGAAAGTTCTAAATATACCTTAAGTGCTTCCAATGCCTCAAAATTATTAGCGGTACGCCGCTGAGAAATATCGCCTTGTACCAATCCAGCCATAAATGTTGTAGTTTTCATTTTTCTTCTGTTTTGATGAATTATGAAAAATATCCCTTCTAAAAACATCAAAATCACTAGCAACAGTGTTGTAATTAGGGGCCATGGACGGATTATTTTTTTGGTGTCATGATTAAATTTCGGACTGACAATATAAAAAGCAAGGCAAACGTTGAATAATATCAGCAAAAAGCTTATACCGTAAGTCCCACTATAGCGACAAATTTGAATGAGTGGTAACGTGTTCCACATGGCAGTTGATAAATAGTTCCAAGGTAAAACCCATGACCGCGACCACTCGATAAGACACCATGTAGCAGCAACAATAACTGCCAGCAAAAACTGACGAAAATAATCGGTTTCGAATCCGTTTGAACGGCGAACCCCCAGTAAATGCTTAGCAGAATTTCCCAATATATGATGGGACATAAAAGCTACTACGCCACCCCATATCATCTTAAAGAACGCTTGAGCAGGCCCCATCAGCCAAGGTATTGCAGGATCAATTTCACGCAGCCAGAAAAAGGCTGTGACTCCCCAGACACAACCATAAACAAAAGTATATCCAGCAGCAACAACCGGCCTGCGGTCGTAAATTGCCAAAAACAACGGGACAAGTGCAAAAAAAGCTAAAAAACCTAAACCAACTGGAGGAATTGAGAGACTCACCAGCAATGCTGAAATAGTTACCGCAGAGATGCGAATAAGAAAACCGCGTTTGCTGATAAGAAAGGCCAGATTACCAGAATCGATATTTTTTTTAGGGAAAATTTTATTAAATCTCACAATAAACCTGAATACACGTTAATTATCCAATGAATCAATTATAATCTCAATCTAGTACTCAAGCTGGAAAATTCCATCAACGAATTATTAAAAAAAGAATCAAATTTTCCTCAAGTAAAAATACTTTTAGGGTTTGAACAGCTGGTTTTTATGGTGTATTTTACAGGCTCAGCTGATAACAAGGCTGTTGCTATCTTAAAATCTAATAAACCGGGCAACTACAAAATTATGAAAATAGAAGACCTTTTTTTGGCGGCGGCGGAAGACAACACCGGAAAATATCTGAACAAACTGATTCAAGAACTGCGGAAACATCAAGATCTAAAAGTTCCTGATATTGCGCCTCATATTGATTTTCTTGCAGAAAACTGGGCAGATAATCTTGAAGGACGACGTGCGGAATTCTGTCTCGAGGTTGCAGCATTAGACCCGGCAGACTCTCCCATCTTTCGGCGGGCAGTAGTTGAGTCATTAAAACACCTATTACCTCATTTTCTTAATAAGAGTATTTTCTTTCGCGCGCTGGGAGCACGTGATCACAATGTTCCGCTCACAAAAGTTTATAAGCGATGCAAGACTTTGCTAAAATTAAAAAACGGATTGAATGTTTTTCTTGATAAGCCACCACGTTGGGGGATACTTGGCAATATTGACGGCGTAACTACCTCACTTGGGATTACACTGCTTAGCGGTGGGGGATCGCTGGCAATACCATTGGAAATTGCTTTGTCTGAAGCATATTTTTTCGAACCGGGACCAGATACGCTCAAACTTTCCGGCTTTGATCCACGCACGCAATTCAGCGCCAATGAATATCGCGATACTGCGACCAGGAAATCTATTCTTCCTATCGACATTGAAAATATAAAACAAATAGCACTAGCTTCATTAACTCCAAAAAACTTCTCAACTTTAGCTGATTTTGAAGCATGGTGGGATCGTTCTTCAAACAATATTTCCTCAGACCTGCGCCGTTCATGCGCAGCTAGGAGTATCGAAGAGATGTATTCGCTTCTTAAAGCAGAATCAGCTGAGCCTGTAGCTTTTTCTGACGACGAACTGGATCAAATAAAACATTTTTTCATGCGATTGAAAAGTGACGTTGCTCTACGCGAAGGGGCAAAACTGGCCGAATGCGTCGCCATGATGGTTCCTCGTATTGATTTGAAGAGTGCTGCAATAGAAATTTTTGATCCTCTTAAAGGTAAAGCACCGTTTCTTCCTGCAATGGAGTGTGATCCAGATATGAAAAAAGTCGCGATAATGGCTGAAATACCGGTCAAATCGTTGGAATCTGTTGCAGAATTATTGCATCACTCATATTCAGGACCAGTACTCGCTGGCTTGGCATGTGCGTTGCCCTTGCGCTGTATCAATGCGATTTGCGACCCGGAAGATTCTGAATTTACTAGCGCAGTGTCAGCATTGCCTCGATTAAGTTGCGACATCATGGTTTGGATATTCCGTAACAATAAGAAAGTCGGAGAAAAGTTAACTAAAATAATCACTATAGACCAGGTTCTCCACGCATTGGGTAGAGAAAAATTACCCAAGGCTTGGCAACCAGCACAACGTGAATTGCGCAAACTGCTTCTTAATAAAACTGAATTTCATAAGTTGCTGATTGCCAATGCCGGGGATGATATTTCGGCGATAACTTCTGCTCTTCAGAATTCGGCATCATTCGGCGGTGGCGAGCAACAGAGTCTTCTCGTCAAGCTGGCACGCATTTCAGAAAAAGTTCGTTCACACATCGAAAACGGGGTTGGCGAAAAAATCCTCGCTTCCAAACAAAATGATATTGACCAGCAATCTCCGCCAGAACAGCTTTTTACGTCCATACTGTCACACAATGCCATGCGCAAGGAACTGCAAGAGTTAATTAATAAGCATCAACCGGAAAATCGCGAATCCTTGAAAAACGCACGTGCACTTGGAGATTTTCGAGAAAATTCCGAATATGATGCGGCTAAAGAGCGTCGCAATTTCCTTTCGCGCCGCCGCAGTGAACTGGAATATGATCTGAGTACTATACAGCCGATGGATTTTAAAAATGTTATGGTACGTGACCGTGTCATTATCGGAAGTTGTGTAGAAGTTGAAAATGAAAACGGGGATCGCGAAACTTATTACATGCTTGGTGCTCGCGACGGGGTTCCGGAAAAAAACTGGATTTCATATAAGACTAGAATGGGTGAAGCAATTCTCGGTAAAACTTCCGGTCAACGCACTACTCTACCTGATGGAACAAAATGTACGATTATAAAAGTTTCGCCTCTTCCGCTGGAAATTATCAATATACTCAATGGCGAATAACACATCAAAAAAGATATTAGTCAAACCATATTTTAGGCGTCGTCTTCAGGATTGGATACGGATATCAAATTATAATGCGCGAGATATCATCAGGATTGGAAAAAAATCTGTACTTACGCATTATGATATTCGTCAAACAAATGAAATCGGGAAAAAAATCCTGTTCTTTTCCGATTTACACTGGAAACGTCAGTCTGAATTCTACCATTCGCTTGTGTCAGATATTTATGATTATAGTTCTGAGTTTAAGCCGGAAATTATCATATTCGGGGGCGATTTAACCTCTTACACCTGCCATTTGGATGAAGCACTGCAATCAATTTCAGTTATCAATGCTCCGGTAAAATTAGCAATCCCCGGTAATTGGGAATTCCGTCGCACTTGGATATCCAAAGAACGTTGGCGTCAATACTTCAAACAAGCCGGTTTCACTCTGTTATGCCAGGAATGGTATAAAAACGGGGATGTGGCGTTTTTCGGTACAGATGACTTCAAATATGGCAATCCCCAACCGCCTGAATTTTATATGGACGGTTATCGGATACTTTTAACTCATAATCCAGACACGGTTATCGCATTATCCAGACGCGAAATTATGAAAAATTTTCATTTAGTGCTTTGCGGACACACTCATGGCGGGCAAATTCGTCTACCCGGCATTGGTTCAATAGCTACTTCTTCAATCTATGGAACACATCTTGACTATGGTCATTTTCATAACCGCAGAAGCGACACAAATCTTCTGATCTCAAGCGGACTTGGCTACACTGCGATAAACCGCAGATTGAATTGCCAATCAGAAGCCATTCTGGTTTCTTTTTGAAAACGTCCGTCAGCTTGAGCGTTGTTCTAAAGTAGTGAAAGCTATTAATTCATTATGGGCAGATGAAAGTCGGCAAGCTACTGCCAATTAAGCAGACGTGCTATAATGAACTTTCCCCAAAGTAAGTTAACTTTTATTTTTTCTATTTCACCAATTGGTAGAGTCGGAAAAATTGCTATAATTTTTATCAAACAGTGCGTTAACAACAATTACAACCCATCACCGAATGGTCTGACCGTTTTTACAGGTTTATATCGTTTTTCCTGTCAATATTTGACATGCTTCACGATATTTAGCCGCAGTATTTTCAATGATTTCATCGGGTAGATGAGGACCCGGAGCAGTCTTTCCCCAATCTAGAGTTTCAAGATAATCACGCAGAAATTGTTTATCCAGACTTGGTGGATTCGAGCCTGGAATATATTGATCTGCAGGCCAGAAACGACTTGAATCCGGAGTCAAAACTTCATCAATCAAAATAACCTTGTCATTCCAAATCCCAAATTCAAATTTGGTATCAGCGACAATAATTCCTTTAGTCAAAGCATAATCAGCTGCTGTTTTATAAGCTTTCAGTGACAGTTCCCGGATCTGCGTCGCATAATTTTCGCCAATCATTTCTATTACTTCATTAAATGAAATTGCCGCATCATGTTCACCAATTTCAGCCTTGGTAGATGGAGTAAATATCGCTTCATCAAGTTTTTCTGCCTGACGATAGCCGGAACGCAGTTTATGTCCGGATACAATGCTGTCTTTACAATAGTCTTTCCAGCCGCTTCCTACCAAGTAGCCACGAACTATGCACTCAACCGGCAATGTTTTAGCTTTTTTTACAATCATAGAGCGGCCTTGCAGGTCTGCGACATATGAACGCAATTCTGGACGCGTCGTCACATCTGAGGAAACAAGATGATTTGGCAACCAGTTCATCAACTCAAACCAAAAAAGTGAAATTTGTGTCAAAACTCGCCCTTTTCCTGGAATCCCTTCCGGCATAACCACATCAAAAGCACTGATTCTGTCAGTTGCGATAAATAACAAGGCATCTTCTAAATCATAAATATCTCGTACTTTACCGCGGTTGATCAGTTTTAACTCAGGAATACAGCTTTCAAGCATTGCTCCATTTAAATCATAATTCATAATGTTTCCTTCCTGTTATACAAAAAAAAGGTTCACAGCTACGCCGGAACCTTTTTAAATATTCAACATATTACCGCATAATTTCGGAATTACTTTAGGCGTTTATCGCCGTAATTTTGACCTTAGTCAACTCCTGACGATGTCCGACTGTGTGGCGATAACCTTTACGACGTTTCATTTTAAACGCGATCAATTTCTTACCACGGAAATGCTCAACTATCTCAGCTTCAACTACTGCCCCGGTAACTGCCGGCGACCCAACATTGAGCTGTCCGCCTTCCTCGCCTACCGCAGCGACACTTTCAAAGGTAATTTTGTTGCCAACGTCTCCGGCAACACGATTCATTTCGACAAACTCTTCCGGCTTGACTTTATATTGCCTGCCACCTGCATTAATAATCGCATACATTATTTTAATCTCCTGCTATTGTTGTTTAATAATTACAAACAAACCTTTAATATACTTTGATTTTTAATTCTTGCAAACCGCAAAAGTAATTTAAAAATTATTTTCAATGCCATTTTTCAATGCCATAATAGTCTTCATCACCAAATAAACAAGAAGCCGTATTTATAGTTACTGTTCGCCATATATTGGATTTTCAACCGGATAGGGAATAAGAATAACTTTCAGTATAGGGCCTATCATAAAATGCTTTTGTCAAAGTTATTTTATTTCTTGTCAAGTACTGTTAATTTGATTTGAATTTTGGGAGGATGAATCTCATTGACCTTGATAAAAATATCATCAACCCAGCAATATACCTCTGCTGAATATACGCCGCTTTCTTCCAATGACGAAATATCTATATAAGGACAGAGCGATGAATTTTTCAACATCGCCAATTTATCTTTGGAACCTTTTAACACCACATCAACATAAGGATTATTTAATTCGACCTTTATTTCTTTATCCGGCATTTTCAGTACACGCACTGCAACCGCCTTCATCAACCGATTTTCATACTGACGCGATATTTCAACCAGCGCGCGCACCGAATTTTGGGCTAAAGAATCGAAAGAAAGATATTCCGGTTTACGTAAAAAAACCTGGTATTCAAAGCTTTCGCTTACTCCGGATAAAGGAATTTTTTCAGTGGATATAGCCGTAACATTTTTGAGTATATTTTCAGGACCTGAAACTTTTACCGTCGGCGGTTCTATAGTCACGTTGGTCACCGAATATTCTGCGGACAATTCGCCATCCTGATTATAATTTGCAACAATTTTCAGATCTTTAGAGACACGACGGTCCAAGTTTATACTTAAGGTATTAGGCTCAATGCTATTGACTCCAACGCCAAATTTAGGCAATCCTTCAATATTGGAAACATCAATTTTCACCGGGAATTCATGAATGTTATGTGATTCTATATGTTCTGGCACTTTCACAATCGCGCGAATACGGCTGAGTCTGTTTAAATCACGAAGAAAAAAACGATTTCCACTCAATTTGAGATAGACATATTGTTTGGGAGACATATTGATATAAGATTCAGGTGAAATTATCTCCACAGGTACTCTTATCGGATCATTGTTATCGCGCTGATATGAGATAGCATAATAGACCAGTACAGCACAAGCAATGGCAATTATTTTACGCCAGAAATCATTTTTAAAAGCCCGGTGAAGACGCACCAGCATATTCCGAATATTACCATGCTGTCGGTTAGCAACCATCAGTTAACTCCTTCACTGCTATTGTTCTCATACATAATATCGTCATCATTTTCGTTCTCTGAAATTATTCCTCGTGGTTTCCGTTCCACCAAAAAGTCATTAAGAAGTCGGATCAATTTTTCCGGTCCCAGATTTTTATGCATCACACCGTCATGAGTTATGCTGATTTTACCAGTTTCTTCAGAAACAACCACGGTTACCGCATCATATTCTTCAGAAATGCCCAGCGCAGCCCGATGCCTGGTTCCAATCTCACGCGGCAAACTGATATCTCTGGAAAGCGGAAGAATTGCATGAGCCGCGACAATACGGTCGTTGCGAATGATAATCGCTCCGTCATGCAAAGGTGAGTTGGGATAAAATATAGATTCTATCACTAATGAATTTAATTTTATATCCAATTTCACCGCATCATCAACTATTTGCCGAAGACCGTTCTCGCGTTCAAATACAATTAACGCACCGCATTTTCTTCTTGACATATTCAGAATGGCTGTTGCGACTTCAGCTATCGCCTCCTTTTTTCGGTTCCGATAAAAAAACGGGGCAGTACCGAGTTGGGCAAACGCTCTGCGTAACTCTGGATGAAAAATGACGATTAAAGCCATTGCCAATAATGACCAAATACGGTCGAGCAAGAAACTTACTACTTCGAAATGGAAGATATGTGAAGATAAAACCCACATGACCAGCAACACTATAACGATTCCCAGCAGCATATTAGAACCGCGAGTACCTCGCAGAAAATACAATATGATGTAAAAAATAAAAGCCATAATCCCAATTTCAAGAAGCGGACTGAGGTATTCGATAACTGACATCATTTATTCTCTCCACTGTAATGCTTGCACCACAAAAACATGGTCAGCGCTTCGCGAAACGGTTTTATCTCATGGAGTCTGAGTATTTCGACTTCGGCTTCTGCCAGATGAACGGCAACACCGATCGTACCGAATAGCCTTTCTTCAGGGGCATCAATATTCAGAACTTCTCCAATAAATTTTTTTCGGCATGGTCCTACCAGCATCGGAAGTCCCAACTCCTTAAGCTTTTCAATTTCAAACAATAAACGATGATTTGAGTTTATATCCTTGGAAAACCCTATTCCCGGATCAATCACAATATTATCACGCTTTACACCTTTTGCCAAAGCTTTTTCCACCGCATTGACCAGAAAATCTTTAACTTCAGCAATAACATCCTGATAGCGTAGATTTTCAGGCGATTGCATGTTTGAAGGAACACCGCGCATATGCATGAGAATCAATCCGGCATTCCATGCAGCGGCAACAGAGGCAATTTCACCATCATACCCAAGTCCGCTGATATCATTGATAATATCCGCTCCAGCCTTCATGGCTTCCTCGGCAGTACCAGCATTACGAGTATCAATACTGATCAGACAATCCGGCGCTGCCTTCTTCAGCTTCTCGATAACCGGCTTTGTTCGCGCGATTTCTTCGTCGATAGAAACAGGAATTGCGCCAGGTCTAGTAGATTCTCCGCCAACATCAATAATCGTCGCGCCATCTTCCAATAATGTCAACGCACGAGCTACCGCATCATGCGAAACAAGAAATTTCCCGCCGTCACTGAATGAGTCCGGGGTAACATTGACCACCCCCATTAAAAGCGGCATAGTGCCGAATTTTATGGTGCGGTTACGGCAATTCAGGATTTTATATTCACTCGACATTTTCAGGGGTTATATCTGTTTCCGCAACTTCACCTGACGTAACATCTACTTCATTGGTCAGGGCAATATTGTCGACGCTGTTTTCCTGGGCGGCAATATTATCGTTTTCAGCAACAGTATCTTCCTCGTCATCTTCTTTTATCTTGATAGCACTGGTAATACGGTCATTCTTGTATTTCATTTTCATCACCGTAACTCCTACCGAATTGCGCCCAACCCGCCGGACCTCGTCAATCGGAATCTTAACGACCTGTCCACGTTCAGTAATTAGCATTGCTTTTTCTCCGGATTCGACCAGTAACGCAGCAATTACCAGTTCGCCTTCGCGCAACTTGATATTAAGAACGCCTTTTGCTCCGCGTCTGGTCTTTCGATATGCGGAAACATAGCTGCGTTTACCAATTCCTCCGTTTGAAATCACCAGCATTTCCGGACCGCCGTAAATCTCATTTTCAAGCTCGGTATCAGCATCCGGCTCAAGCTCATCATCCGCTATTTCTAAATCAACAGGCTCATCAGTATCAACCTCGATTTCAGACACCAGATCAGCCGCCACATCAGGATTCATACTAGCGGCCACTACCATACTGACCACATAATCACCTTCAATCTTAAAGCGTATTCCTGTAACACCGCGAGTGACACGGCCCATCGAACGAACATCTTTCTGATCGAATCGGCACGCCATTCCTTTTGCGGTACATAGAATAACTTCATCGCCTGCGGCACAAATGAAAACATCAATCAAGTCATCGTTTTCTTCAATGATAATTGACCGCAAACCTGCGCGGCGCAAATTTTTAAATGCCGGGAGCGCAGTTTTCTTAATATAGCCATTACGAGTGGCCATAATAATATAACGGTTCGGATTGTCAAGTTCGTTTTCATTCAAAGTAAGCATCGCCCGGATACGTTCACCGGGTTCAATCTTAATCATGTTGACAATTGCCTTCCCCTTTGAAATCTTCGACCCTTCCGGTATTTCAAAAACTTTCAGCCAATGCATGACCCCTTTATCGGTAAAAAAGAAAATCAAGTCATGGCTGTTGGCAAAAAATAGATGTTCAACAAAATCGCCATCTTTGGTTTCCATACCGCGATTACCCTTGCCCCCTCGATGTTGGGTTTCAAAGTCGTCGGCGGACATTCTTTTTATGTAGCCGGTATTAGATACCGTAATCACACAATCATGCTGCGGGATCAAATCGGCGATATCCAGATCAGTATCATCAAAGGTAATCTCTGAACGACGTTTATTATCATACTTATCTCTGATTTCTTCAAGCTCTGATTTGATCAGTTCAATTCTTTTTTCACGACTGCTCAAAAGTTCATTCAGATATGCAATGAATTCTTTTACTTCTTCATATTCCTTCTGAAGATCCTCTATGGCAAGTCCGGTAAGCTGATGAAGACGCATTTCAAGAATAGCATCAACCTGAATCTTGGTCAGTTGGAAACGCGCCATCAACTGATTGGCGGCCTCTTCTTTAGTTCTTGATTCGCGAATGATTTTAACCACATCATCAATACTTGCCACCGCAACCAGTAACCCTTCGAGAATATGAGCACGTGCCTCGGCTTTACGCAGTTCGTAATTTGCTCTGCGGATTACCACTTCCATGCGATGGTCAATAAAAGCCTGGAGTATTTGCGATAAATTCATTATGCGCGGCCGATTATGGTCAACCACTAGCATTGTCGCCCCGAAGCTGGTTTCAAGTCCGCCTATTGCGTAAAGCTGATTTAATACTACTGTCCCCATTGCCCCGCGCTTGACATCAATTACAATTTTGATGCCAACTCGCCGACTTGATTCGTCTCTGATATTGGAAATATCGGTAATTCGCTTGTCTTTAACTAGGTCGGCAATTCTCTTGACCATGTTTTCTTTGTTTACAGCATATGGAATCTCAGTAATTATGATTTGTTCACGCCCGTCTTTTTCAATAATATTCGCACGTGAACGAATCCTGATTGAGCCCTTACCGGTCTGATAAAGCCGCCGAATCTCTTTTTTGCCGCGAATAATCGCGCCAGTCGGAAAATCAGGACCCGGTAAAAATTCCATTAATTCATCAATTGACGCTGTCGGATTTTCCAGCAGGCAAATTGTGGCATTGATAACCTCTCCCAGTCGATGGGGGGGGATATTCGTCGCCATTCCGACACCGATACCGGTATTGCCATTAACAAGAAGATGCGGGAACATGGCAGGAAGAACAGAAGGTTCATTAGCCGATTCGTCAAAAGTCGGCATCATGTCGACAGTATCCTTCTCTATATCGCGAAGCAATTCTTCCGCTAGGCGCTCCAATCTGCATTCGGTATAACGATAGGCAGCCGCGGGATCCCCGTCTATACTTCCGAAGTTTCCTTGTCCGTCCACCAGTGGCGAACGCATTGCAAAATCCTGAGCCAAACGAACCATTGCATCGTATACCGAGCCGTCGCCATGTGGATGATACTTTCCGATAACTTCTCCGACCACTTTCGCGCTTTTGGTATAAGCATGCGATTTGGTTAATCCCATTTGGCGCATCGCAAAGAGAATACGGCGGGTAACTGGTTTCAGTCCGTCCCGAACATCAGGAATGGCTCGTCCAACGTTTACACTTAAGGAATACTGCAGGTATGCAGTGTGCATAATGTCTTCAATACTGATTGGGAAATCTTTACGTTCAGATTCAGTCATGATTTATATCCTGTCGGTGATTGTTCAATAAGTTAAAATTACATTTGATTAAGATATACCTTGATGCTCTATTAACAAGTTTTAAATGCTCTTTTTAAGCATAAATTTGTCTTTATCAAACGCGAAAAAATTTATACTATATCTGGTTATTTTTTTGTTTTCATTTCCTTATCGGTTCTTCGTTGAAAAAAAATTATTGGTTATTATATTTAGTTAACAAAGAACTACAAATAATAGAAAAAGACTCAAGGGGAATTATGATTGAAAAAACTGCTAAAATTGTCAATCAGGCCGGTATCCACTGTCGCCCGTCGAGCGTCATTCTAAACAAAATCCAAGAGTATCCCGGGTGTGTTTTTACAGTTTGCCCCAAAGGGAAGGACCCGGTCGAACTGAACAGTATTTTGAGTCTTATTGCTCTGGGACTGCATTGTGGAGATGAGGTTACCATAAAAGCTGAAGGCGAAAACGAAGAAATTGGGTGTGTTGAAATTGCCAGATTATTCAATACCGAGTTTGACTTCCCCCCAAGGCAATAATAGTTTCAGTTTCTCTATATTACCGTTTTAACTCGTTAAAAATTCAACTTTTCTAAGGATAAAATTGTTTCAATGAAGATATATTTTTTGTTTTTTATATGCTTGTTCGCTTGTCCGGTGTTTTGGGCACAAGAAATTCAGTCACAACCTTTGGCGCCGGTATTCGGAAATACTTCTGATGTCGAATACGGGGAAAAATTCTATCGTTTATATACCGGATTCTGTAGCTATGAAGAAGCAACCAAAACTGCGGCTAAAGTAGGCGGTGTATTGGTAACTCCAAGTTCAAAAGAAGAAAATAACTTCATTACGAATTGGCTTTCACCATTTATCGGTAATTTTTTTCTTGGAATTACCAGAAACCATTCAGATCAGTGGATTACTTCTGATGGTCAAGTGCTGAACTATCAGAATTGGATTGACGAAATAGCTGCATCAAAAAAAGAGAATAAGCAGGTTCTCATTAATTTTTCAGACAAAAATGGGAAATGGAGCCCCGTCGAAACCGGGGCGAAGGCATCTGGTTTCATTGTCCAGTTTAACCGGAAACCCAAACCGCCGCCAATTATTAATGGCAATAAATATGATATTCCAGTTTATGAAGAAGAGCTTTCCGAATTGTCTTCACTGGAAAAAGGCAGTACCGCTCCCGCGCCTTCCGAGCTGCCAACTGCACTGAGCGCTAACAGCCTTTACAATAACTACATGTACCATGGCGGTACTTTCAATCAGAAGCTGCAAGAAAAAAACACCACGATATCAGGACTTACTACTCCTTCCGCAATCCGTGAGATCCAGGATGGCGATAAACTGTGGTCAAAATATCAAGGGAAATTTTTGATGCCGCTTCTTGATGAAAGCATCATATGTTTCTTAGATGAACGCCCTGATATTGGAAACGCTCCCTGGTCAATCGTAAAAATAAAAGGAAGCATCAAACGCGGACCCCAATTCAAGCAACTGGTGATTGAAAATGCGCGTTTTATCGGTTCACGAAAGGTTCAGGCAGTACGCCGCCTTGCTGCCAGTAAAAATGATAATCTGGTTAAAATCACCGGGATACTCAATAATTTGGAAACCATCATCAATGATAATACCGTCGAAATAAAAAATCCCGAGAATGACGATTTCAGAAGTTGCACGATTGGTGATGATCCGGAAGGCTATGCGCTTGAAATATACAGTTTGAAGCGAAACGGAGCGACCTCGTTGGTAGTGGGCGTAATCGGTTCCTTGGGCGATCCCGAAGATAAAGAGGGACCGTTATCCAGATGCCGTATTAGCGGATGGTTTATGCCTGGGAATAGAGGCGACAATTTATCCGGAAGTCCGGATAAGGAACGCCGCCGTCCTAAGCCAGATTAATATTATTCAAAGAACGCTGTTACTTTATATATTCCTGATTATTAAATTTACTGCCTTTATCTGAAATCGCCGAATGATGGCCCGCGTTGTAGCGTTCCAGCAGTCGATGACAAGGCCTTGTTCAAGATAGTACACTGCATTAATCCAATGATCTGATTATTTTTATCAAGTTTAATTATTAAGAAATGTCATAACTTTATTCTCTAAACTTCGCGCGCGCATAATGCGCGCGCGAAGTTTAATGTCATATTTTAGAATGGAATACGCAGTTGATTTTTTCGATAACATCCTTTTCAGTGGGAGGCAATAAAATCATCAGGTAGCGGTGCTGAAAACTCCATCGTTTTCCCGTTTGACGGATGTAGGAATCGGAGAAATGAAGCATGTAACGCCTGACGCCGCATCTTCAATTCTGCCCAATCCGCATCAGTCAATTTATCCTCACAAAATTTAAGAAAAAATTGTTCATCAGTACCATAGATTTTATCACCCACAATGGGAAAACCGATAGAGCATAAGGTTGCCCTTATCTGGTGTAAGCGACCAGTATGTGGAAATACTTTCACCAGCGAAATTCCGCCTTCGCTCCAGACTGGTTCAAATTCCGTATAGGCTTTTTCTGCGGAACTATCCGGCCGTTCGAATGAAAAACAGCGTTTTTTCCGTATCATTGAATTTTTATCCGGACCAAGCCAGCCATCGGCAGTCAACGGACATTTGAATTCACCGTATACCAGTGCAAAATACATTTTAGTAATGCGATTTTCAGTAAAACCAGCGGACAACACTGCCGCTGACTTCGAATTGCGGGCAACGATCAACAATCCAGATGTTTCACGGTCAAGGCGGTTGACAATAAAAACCTGCTCGTATTTTTGTGATAAATCATACCACAGGGTATTTTTAAAGTAGGCCCCGGCGGGATGACAGGGCAGGTGCCCGCCTTTATTTACAACCAGCAGATCCGCGTCCTCAAAAACTATTTGATAGTCGAATTGTACCGGAGGCTCTGTTTGTTCAGGACAAAACTCTACACATTCACCGACATGAAGTTGCCGTGAACTACGAACTGAATTACCATTTACTGTTATCCGTCCGACTTTAATTTCCTGCTGCCAGCGATGGCGGGAAAGATAGGAAAAACGTTCGCTTAACCAGCGGTCAATTCGCACGCCCTCATCATTTGGTAATACCATCGACCGGATTATTCGAGCATTCGATTCAAAAACCATATTCCATTAATACTGCGACCTCATCACAGCAGTCCTTTTTGGGGCATTTCGCACAATCACTCCATATTTTTTCAGGAAACATCGCTGTTTCAACTATTCTGAAGCCATTTTTTTGAAAAAAATCAGGACGCATTGTGAGTGCAAAAAGGCGAAACTGCGGGCGTTCATTTTTTAGCCGGTCAATAATGAAATTAATCATTTTTTTACCGATTCCATAGCCAATCAAATCCGGGTTGACGGCTAGCGAACGAACTTCCAGAAGATTATTCCCAAAATCGCGTGCCGCACAACATCCCTGGCAGACACCGTCAATTTCAGCAACCACGAAATTTTTTATGTATGAACGGATATCATCTTCGCTACGTTCAAGTACTATCTGGCGTACGGCATAGATGTCAAGAATTTTTTTTATCGCAGCAGCATCATCGGCAACTGCCTGCCGAACTTCCATTCCAAGCTGCTTATTCATCACTGGCTTGACCGGAGGGTTGGTCTTGAATCGGTTCTTCGGCCTCAGTCGGAGCCTCAGTAAATTCAGAAATCTGGCGAAATTTATGGTAACGCTGATCCAACAGTTTAGATGGGCTCATTTTGCACAATTCACCAAGATGTTGTTTCAATGCTTTGCGCATAGCTTCGACGGTAGCGAGATAGTCTTTATGGGCGCCGCCAAGCGGTTCAGGAATTATAGCGTCTGCGACTTTCAGTTTAAGCAAATCCGAAGCGGTCAGACAAAGTGATTTGGCTGCTACTTCCGCAAATGATCGGTTCTTCCACAAAATCGCTGCACACCCTTCAGGCGTAATCACCGAATAATACGCGTTCTCCATGATTAAAATGCGATTGCCGACACCGATTCCTATAGCTCCGCCGCTGCCCCCTTCGCCAATAATCACTGAAATAACTGGAACAGTCAAAGCGAACATATCACGGAGGTTGACCGCAATCGCTTCGGCAATATGGCGCTCTTCAGACGCAACTCCGGGATATGCCCCTGGGGTATCAATAAAAGTAATGACTGGCACTTTGGCTTTGTTCGCCATCTCCATCAAACGCATCGCCTTGCGATATCCTTCAGGAGAAGGCCAACCGAAATTGCGATAAACGTTTTCCTTCATATCGCGTCCTTTCTGAGTACCGAGAACCATGACCCGCCGCCCTTCAAATTTGGCAAAACCGCCGACAATAGCAGCGTCATCCCGAAAACGCCGATCCCCATGAAACTCCAGAAAATCGCTGAAGAGCATGTTTATATAATCCATTGTGTATGGACGCTTGGGATGCCGAGCCAGCTGTACACGTTGCCATGGTGTCAACGTTTCGTAAATTGCCCGCATTGTCTCTAGCAACTTGCTGCCCAGCATGGTTATTTCGTTGCTTACGTCAATGTTATCAGAGGTGTTAAGCTCTTCAAGCTCACGGATTTTTTTCTCAAGTTCAAAAATAGGTTTTTCAAAAACCAATATCGGATCAGCCATTATTTCACCTCAATTAATCAGTAATTTCAACCGGTGTCAACCGGGGTATTATCGAATACAAATCTTCAACATCTTCATTACGCATACGGATACAGCCATTGCTTTTATCCGTGCCTACAGTTTCAGGTTCCCAAGTGCCATGAATACCAAGGCCTTTGAAATCAGGGCTGGTTTCACCCGAAGAACGCAATGCCAGCCACCGTGTACCCAAAAGATTTTCCGCACTTCCATAAGGAATAACGGTTCCGTCAGGCGCATACCATGAAGGTTCCTTGACTTTGGCTGAAATGACAAAAGTTCCGTTGGGCGTCCTATCCTGACGTCCCACCCCGATCCTATAAATTTTAAATATTTTTTTGCCATCAAGCAGTATCAGTAAAAAGCGGCTTCGAGAAACCAATATCCGCCAATCGCCTTTATAAATCTTCATTACTGCGCCGACACGAATAATAGAACTGTTTTCCTTAAGGCCATTACTTTTTTGAACTGCTTCAATTGTGGTATTGTTTGCGTTTGCAATCTTATCCAAAGAGTCACCGCGTTTTACTACATAATGAACTTTATGTGGTGGGAAAGGGGCATCCGTGAAGAAAATACCGGTATTAGCGACGCTTAATGTTTCTGCCAAGGCCAGCCATTCTGGAGAAAACTGTTTTACGGATGCGGATTCTAAAACCGGGTTTAAAAGCCGGCGCGCCTTTCCAAACTCCTTGACGTTATTTAAAGATTTTGCCTCATTAACAATTTCAGAGATGAGACGGCCATCGAATTTAGTTTCACTTAGCGGGACAGCTACTGTTTCAGTTGCCACCGTCGGTTTTAAGGTTTCAAAATTGGTGTTTTCTGCGGTTTTTGGCAAAGAAGATGGCTCTGGCTTTGCTTGCTCTTCTTTTATATTTACCGCCTTACCGTTTTCCGGTTCGTTTTCAGGAAAAAAACTGTACACGACAAAAAACAAAGCAACCAGTCCGAGCAATACCAGTCCGATAATTAATGAATAACGTAAACCGGGACGCATGCGTGAATTTTGCTGGCTGTCAGTATCAAAATTATAATGTATATTGCTCATTTTCTACTTCCATGAAAATCTTTTTAATGCCGTAACCGGTGAATATACATTAATGAATGCTTTTTTGCCAATTTAGAGCTATCTTTTTCCATTAAAAACCTCTTGCATTCTTGACCTTTACCACAATAAAGTTATCTTAACTGAACAACCACAAGGAGAAAGAATAAACATGAAAGATTTTTTACATAATCCGTATCTGGATAAGGTTACCGCGGTCAGTGAAGCTAGCCACAAAGATGATACCTGGCGCATTTTCAGGATTATGGCTGAATTTGTCGATGCGTTCGAAATTATGTCAACACAAGGTCCTTTGATTTCAGTTTTTGGTTCCGCGCGTACCAACTCAGATTCCCCGATTTGTGCTGAAGCGGAAAAGGTCGGCAAACTCCTGGTTCAAAATGGTTATGGAGTGCTTACTGGCGGCGGCGGCGGCATTATGCACGCGGCCAATAAAGGCGCTTATGAAGCCGGCGGAGTTTCTGTCGGATTGAACATTGAACTACCCAAAGAGCAGAAGCCTAATCAGTTCCAAACCGAAAGTCTGTTTTTTCGTTATTTCTTTGTCCGCAAGGTCTGTTTTCTGAAATATTCCCTGGGAATCATGATTTTTCCCGGCGGCTTTGGCACTCTGGATGAACTGAGTGAAGCATTGACCATGATTCAAACTGATAAAGCTAACGATATTCCGGTGATCATCGTCGGACGTGAGTTCTGGAAGGGTTTTTTGAGTTTCTGCCGCAACACCATGGTTCAGGAAGGTATGATCAGCAAAGACGACCTGGAACTTTTCACGGTTGTCGATTCCGCAGAAGAGGCGGTCGAAGTACTGCGCAGATCTCATCGTTACGGCATACAGGCGACTGTGAAATAACCAGCACTGACCATTTGCCGGGAAACGTTCTGTTCAAGTCATGATATTATTTTATCCTGAAAAATGCGGAACAAAACTCGAAAGATCGCAACCGCTTTGCGGCAAATTTCTTATCGATTTATCTTCCCGTTAATGCTTCGGACGATATTCATGTTGTCCATCGGTCTAAATAAAAAAATCCCGGAAGGAAAATTTTCCTTCCGGGATTGATTTTTTCAGGATTACTTGAGAATTACATGATTTCTCCAAGTTTCTTGTAGAAATCCATTCTTCGTTTCGCATCCGCATTGGCTGCCTGATAAACTGTTTCCGCTTCTGACGGAGCAGTCTTTTGCAGTGTAGCATAGCGACGTTCGCTCTTGATGAATTCAAGGAAATCGGCAGATGGCTCGGGGGATTCCCATGCAAACGGCTTTTCAGCAGAGTTCGGATTATAGCGATAAAGCGGCCAATATCCTGAATCGACTGCGCGTTTTGCTTCGACTTGGCTCATGCGCATATCGCCTTTGATTCCATGTGCGATACAGGGCGAATAAGCCATAATGATTGAAGGACCGTTATGGGCTTCAGCTTCCTGAATAGCTTTCAGTGCCTGCTGACGGTTTGCGCCCATGCTAATTGACGCGACATAGACATTGCCGTAACTCATGCACATGAAACCTAGATTTTTCTTGGTCATGCGCATGCCGGCATTGGCAAACAGTGCTACCGCTCCGATCGGGGTTGACTTCGAAGCCTGCCCACCGGTATTGGAATACACTTCAGTGTCAAGAACGAGAATATTGACGTTGCGGTTTTGTGCGACCACATGGTCAAGACCGCCATAACCGATGTCATAGGCCCAGCCGTCACCGCCGATAATCCAGACCGATTTATCGACAAAATAGTCTTTCAGTTCGTTAATCTTGCTGACAACTTCTTTCAGCTCGCCGCTGGCCGCTTCGACAGCCTTGGGCAGAAGCTTAGCAATTGTATTCTGATTTGCAATCGCGTCGGCATCGGTATTATTCCACATTTCAATGCTTTTTTCCAGCGATGTTTTGAACTCGTCGCAACATACGCCAAGCTCTAACGCTTTCTTGACATTTTTGTGAAGCTGTTCGCGATTTTTATCAACAGCGACACGCATACCGTAACCATATTCGGCATTATCTTCAAAGAGCGAGTTTGCCCAGGCCGGGCCGCGTCCATCTTTGTCTTTGCAATATGGAAGTGATGGGAAAGATCCGCCATAGATGGAGGAACATCCGGTAGCGTTAGCCACAATCATACGATTACCATAAAGCTGAGAAACCAACTTCACGTAAGGGGTTTCGCCGCAACCGGCACAAGCACCGCTGAATTCAAAATAAGGCAGCAGGAACTGTGAACCCTTGACCGTATTGATTGGCGCGCCATCTATTACATTATCCGGAAGTGCATCGAAGAATTTGTAGTTTTCTCCTTGTCCTGCTTCACGGGCATCGTTGAGATGTTCAAATTCCAGCGCTTTTTCTTTAGCCGGGCAGGTTTCAATGCAGACACCGCAACCTGTACAGTCTTCAATATAGACCTGGATACGGTATTTGAGATCGCGGTCGTTTTTGGTCTTTGACTGAACAGTATGAAAAGTTTCCGGAGCTCCGGCAAGGTCAGCCGGGGCAATCTGTTTGGCACGGATCACTGCATGCGGACAAGCCATTACGCATTGATTACACTGGATACATTTTTCCGAATCCCATTTCGGTACCATCGGCGCGATTCCGCGTTTCTCAAGTTTTGAAGTAGCAATCGGCATTGAACCGTCATAGCTCATGGCGGAAACCGGAATATCATCACCTTTCTGATGCAGAATCGGTTTCATTAATTTAACCGCGAAATCACCAGCATCATCAGCAATCAGTACCGGAGGTTCGAGAGATTCGGTAATGGTTGATGGAATTTCCACTTTCTTGAGATTGGCGAGCGCATTGTCGACGCAGACGATATTTTTCGCGACGATTTCATCGCCTTTCTTTTTAAAGGTTTTTTCGATGGCTTTTTTGATATATCCGATCGCCTGTTCCTGTGGAATAATCTTGGCCAAAGCGAAGAAGCAGACCTGCATGACCGTATTGATACGGGCACCAAGACCGGCATCCATGGAAATTTTTAGCGCATCAATACTATAGACGTTGATTTTTTTCTTGATGATAGTTTCCTGCATGTCGCGGGTGAAACTGGCAAATACCTTGTCTGCCGGTAATTCACTGTTCAGCAGGAATGTGCCGCCTTCACGGATTCCGGCCAGCATGTCATAACGTCCGATGTACGCAGGATTGTGACAAGCAACGAAGTGCGGAGAATTAATGGTGTATTGAGACATAATCGGGGAATCGCCGAAACGCAGATGCGAAATGGTGATACCTCCGGATTTTTTGGAGTCGTAAACAAAATAAGCCTGAACGTACTTGTCGGTGTTGTCTCCGATAATCTTGATGGAGTTTTTATTCGATCCGACAGTTCCGTCAGCGCCGAGGCCCCAGAACATACACTCAGTCAACCCTTCCTGATCAATCACCACCGGTTCATCCATCGGCAACGAAAGATTCGATACATCATCGTTAATGCCGACAGTGAAGTTGGTGGTGCATTTGCCATCCAGGTGATTGTAAACGGATTTGACCATTGTCGGGGTAAATTCTTTGCTTGCTAGGCCGTAACGTCCGCCGATAACGGTAACGCCACTTCCTGAGAGCGCGGATTTAACATCGATATAGAGCGGTTCGCCAAGAGAACCGGGTTCTTTCAAGCGGTCGAGAACAGCGATCTTTTTGACCGTTTTCGGCAGTGCACCGATTAACGCGTCAACCGAGAACGGGCGATACAAGCGGACTTTGATCAAACCGAGCTTTTTACCCTGAGCGTTTAATACTTTGATCGTTTCTTCAATGGTTTCGCAGCTTGATCCCATTGAAATAATTACCTTATCGGCATCCGGTGCGCCCACATAATCAAAAAGTTTCAATTTGCGACCGGTCAATGCGGCAACCTTATCCATATACTTCTGAACAATCGCGGGAACTGCATCATATTGCAAATTGGTGGTTTCGCGTCCTTGGAAATAAACGTCAGGATTCTGTGCTGCCATTTTGGCATAAGGCGCTTCAGGACGCAGGCCACGTGCACGGAATTTTTCAATATATTTCATATCCAGCAATGTTTTCATTTCGCTGTAATCCAGCAATTCAACTTTCTGGATTTCATGCGAAGTACGGAAGCCGTCAAAATAGCTGAGGAACGGTACTTCACTTTCAAGAGTGGCAAGATGCGCGACCAAAGCCAGGTCATGGGTTTCCTGAATTGAAGCCGCAGAGGTCATCGCAAAACCGGTGCCACGGCAGGACATCACGTCCGAGTGATCTCCGAAGATTGACAGCGACTGTGCCGCCAGAGCGCGGGCTGAAACATGGAACACGGTCGGTAGCATTTCACCGGCAATTTTATACATGTTCGGGATCATCAGTAACAATCCCTGGGAAGCGGTATAAGTAGTGGTTATGGCACCGGCGCTGAGCGAACCGTGAACCGCGCCCGCAGCCCCGGCTTCGGATTGCATTTCGGTAATAGTGACGATGTCGCCGAACATGTTTTTCAGTCCTTGACTGGCCCAGATATCGGCATACTCGCCCATTGTCGATGACGGGGTAATCGGGTAAATTGCTGCAACTTCACTGAAAGCATACGATACATACGCTGCAGCATAATTGCCGTCTATGGTAATTTTTTTCGCCATTGGTTAAATCCTCCGTTTGATATTGATGGCATAATTATTTGGGAAATTTCCCTTAAAGATTAAAACAGTTAACATACAGTTATTTAATACTTTTTCAACTATTTCTAATAACGCTACATTCTGATAAAAAATACATACCGATGCGATGAAGATGAGAAATTGAAAATTCATCAATCAGAAACTTGTCGTAAAGCGGTTGCGAAAAATTAAGCTTTACAGAGCACTAGATTGAATTTTCAGAATTATTGGTTAATTTAGCATGATGGAAATAATACAGGGCTGCTTTTATGAAAATTTCTACCAAAGGACGATATGGATTGCGGATTATGCTTGATTTGGCGTTGCATCAAGGAAAATCAAAACGTCTGATCCGCGATATATCTAAATCTCAGAATATCCCTCAAAAATATTTGGGGCGGCTGATAATTTCGCTGAGAGAAGCCGGTTTCGTTCATTCGGTTCGCGGTGTCAATGGCGGATTACAGCTGGCCAGACTTCCTGAATCTTTGACGGCTTTGGATATTGTGGAAGCCATGGAAGGCCCGCTTAGTATTGTTGATTGTGTTACGGGGGCTGATAAATGTGATAATATCGGGCAGTGTGCAACTCGGGAAATCTGGGAAAGAGTGAATTCTGAAATTCGGAAATCATTGGCTTCTGTTACGTTGAAAGACATTATGGATATTTATCTGGCAAAACAAAGTGAAACAGGAATATTCGATTATTCAATCTGAACAGGTAATGGATTTTTTAGGACGCGGTAGTGCAGGGAGTTTTATTATATGAAATTTTTTTTGATTTTGTCATTGATGCTTTTAAACAGTATCATATTTTGCGCTGAATCCAGCGAGGAATATTCACAGGGTGAACTTGATCGTTGGTTTTACACTGAATATCGGCCGGATGGAAAATTTGTTTCAATCCCGGCCGATGTCGGGAATTGCTTGGGACTGGTTATAGGTTCAGTTCCCGCAGCTTTTGCGGCCGGAACGGTTCATTTTTTTGCCGGGGCGGAATATCAGGCGCTCGACGTAGGGGGAATGACTGTTCGTTGTTTTTCTTATCCGCTTGGCTTTGTGTTCGGTTTGCCATTTAAATTTCTAAGAGTTGTGTTTTGGGATGCTCCGTCTTCATTTTTTAACACTTCAGATAAAAATGAGGCGGGGTCATACCATAATAAACAATGAATATTCGCCATTTAGCTGAAAATCTTGAACAATATTTTATTGGTCTGATACTGGAACGACGTAACGGCTGGTTTGACCGGGTGATGACGGTTTTTCTGTTCATCTGTTCGCGTTTCTACCGCATGGGCAACCAGTTCCGCTTATGGATGTACGATAAACGTATCATCCGTAATCGCGCAATCGGCTGCCTGGTGGTCAGTATTGGAAATCTAAGTTGCGGTGGCACCGGTAAAACTCCGGTCGTGGAAGTTTTTGCCAAAATATTACACCAAAAGGGGCGCAAAGTTGCGGTATTGAGTCGCGGCTATCGCAGTAAACAGCGTTCCTTGTGGTTTAAGCTTACTCACATGTTCGGCAAGAAAAAACTTGAAGCTCCGATTAAAGTGGTTTCAGACGGGACAAAGGTAATGCTGGATTCTACCTATGCCGGCGATGAACCATATATGCTGGCAACAAATTTGGACGGAGTTGCGGTACTGGTAGACAAAGACCGGGTGCGGCTGGGACTTTATGCCATCGAACATTTTGGAACCGATACCCTTATCCTGGACGATGGTTTTCAGTATCTTGATCTCATGTCGCATATCAATATTCTTCTGGTTGACTCAACTGATCCATTTGGCAATCATCACGTATTGCCACGCGGCTTGCTGCGTGAACCGGTCAAAAATATCCGGCGTGCCGATTATATTTTTCTTACCAAATCAAATGGTGGCAATCATCTGCGGCATTTGAAGACTTTTCTGCGCCGTCATAATCGACGGGCTGAAATTATTGAGTGCTGCCATAAACCTAAATATATTGAAATGGTTTATGAGCGCGGTACACGCCGGGATTTGAGCTTTTTGAAAGGACGCAAAGTTGCCGCAATATCGGCAATTGCCCGTCCGGAAAGTTTTGAGACATTTCTGATTGAGCATGGAGCCGAGATTGTGGCTACTTCCCGTTATGCAGATCATCACCGTTTCTCAGAGAATGAACTGATCAAATTCAAGAATCATGCATCACAATGTGGTGCAGAATTGATTATGACTACCGAAAAAGATGCTGTCCGCATGCCTCCGATTGGCAACTCTGCTTTACCATTTTATTTTTTGAGAATTGAAATTGATATCCTCAGCGGACAAGAAAATTTTGACCAGTGTATTTCCAGAATATGTTTTCTCTAGAAACTGAACCAGTAAGAAATTCAGTACATTACAGATGTGCTGCAATGGATTTATCCAAATGCTGAATCGTTATATTTGCTTTAAACGGCTCTCGATAAATGATTTAACAACAATTAAAGTCCAATTTATCATGGTTTCAGGTAGAATTAAACTTGCTTAATGCTGAGGATATACTATATTTAAACTTATTCTTAAACAGGAGATTTTAGCTATGAAAAGTGTAATAATTTTTTTCAGTGCAGTCGCGATTTGTTTCGGGATTGCCGGTTGTATCGGGCAACAGCAGATTGAACCGCAAAAAGTGGTAATGCGCAACGAAAACGGTTCGCAGGTGATTTTCAAAGATCTGTATGAAATTAATTCTGATCGCATTGTTGATTTAGGCAAGGCCCGGGTTTTTCCAGTATTTTTAGGCAATAATGAAAATTTACCCGGCGATTATGATATGCGAGTGGTTTTAATTTCGCCTGGCGAATCCAGTGCTTTGTTCAGGCTGAATACCACACAGATTATTTTTGTTACTGGCGGCGGTGGTATGGTAAAAATAAATGAAACCGCTTATGAATTGCGTGAGGGAATTGCATTATATATTCCAGCCAAGTCGCAGATTCGCTTCATCAATAACAGTCCGCATATTTTGAAATATATTTCAATCTCTACCCCGAGTATACAGGAAATGCCTGAAATTCTGGATAATAATGTGGTCGGTGAAACGGCGGACAGCGAAAATGATGGTTTGAGCGATAAAGAGCTTCTTAAAAAAAGTGAATCTATCAAAGGCAATGAAGTGACATCTCCGACCTTGAAACAGATTTCCCCGATTGACTCGGAAGACAATCAATTCGACCGTCCAATGGTCAAGCAAAGCGGAATCACTGATCCGATGAAGATAAACCCTGAAGCGAAGGGTGCCGTTATTGAGTCTTTGAATGCTACTGAACAGAAAATAATGCAGGATAAGTGATTTCTGTATTATTTAGTAACTAATTCACGTCCGGCTAATGCTCTGTAAAGCTTAAATTTTCGCAACCGCGTTGCGTTTAGTTTATTATCGATGTACTTTTTCATTCATGCCTCGGACGATATTCATATTGCCTATCGGCCTAAACAAAAAATCCAAACCATAATTTAACTTGGCCAACCCGATCTTTTCAGCTTTACAGAGCACTAGCCTAGATGTTTTTTTAACGGAATGCTAGTTCATCTAATGTTTTTGTTGTTTTTGGCGGATGTCAAATACACTGCTGTATCCAAAACGCAACCAATGAAACAGATGCGTCACAATGAACTTTCCGGCAGGCTAAACTATATCTGAAGTGTTTTTACTAATGGGTGAGTCGGGCGGAATTGCTATCAGCAATAAAGGCGTTAGCAACAATTACAAACAAAATTATCAGGCATTCAGACAGGAATAGAAATGCTGGCAGCAATATTATTGGGAATTTCAGCAGCAGCCTCACAATCTTTTTCATATTTATATTCAAAAAGGTTTATCAGCAATAACGGCACTTCTATCCAATTGTTGTTATGGTCCCATCTGGTTATGGGTTTTTTCTCCGCGCTGTTGCTTTTTTTTCTGCTTCGGCATATCAGTTTGCCGCCATTTCGCCAATATGTAATACCATTGCTGGCATGCAGTATTTTTTATTTAGTGGGGCAAATTTCTTTTTTCATGGCCTTGAAGTATTCGGACGCGTCAAGGTTGTCGCCGTTGCTAGCTTTGAAGATTATCATGGTAGCGCTACTATCAATGTTTTTCTATGAAAAAGGCTGTAACTTGCAGCAATGGATTGCGGTTGGGGCATGTTTCAGTGGTGCGCTCTTGTCCAGCTGGTCTGGCGGATTAATTCATCGTTACGGTTTTTTTTATTTGATTTCAGCGTGTTTTTGGTATTCGGCATCGGATATCTGGATTAAAGAATTGATTACTGCCGTGGATTGTGGAACTTATTCAGGGTTGGTAGCGGCTGCATTGAGTTATTTGCTGACCGGAGTGGTTGCAATTGGATGTTTCAGGTTTTTCCGTCTGCCAGAGCGTAAAAATATTTCAGTAGTTCTGGCTTTTTCTCTTTTCTGGTTTGCCGGGATATTGTTTCTTTTTGTATGTATGATGCTGTCCAGTCCGATTTTTGCCAATATCATGCAATCATCACGCGGACTTATTTCGATAATGCTGGGAGTATGGTTGTCATATCGCGGGCATACCGATCTTGAAGCCAAAATACCGCTTCGAGCCATAATGCAACGCATTTTTGCCGCGATTCTAATGGCGGGTGCGGTGATTATTTTTGCTCATGGAAGCTGAGTAACGCCGCTACAAAAATCTTTATTTATCCTGCTGTTGCAGTATTTTTAAGACGAAATTCGGTAAGGCAAAACAGCTTTTATGAATCTCATGCGTGTAGTATTTCAGTTTATTCAACATTGTTTCGTCGGGGCGGCGAAGCGGATTGCGAAAATCCGGGCCCAGCGTGGCCACGCAACAGCCGATGGTGCCGGTTGGGTAAGTCGGTACTTGGAACATCCCATATCCGCTGTCGTTGAATAGTTTTGAGCTGATGGCGAGCAGGTGCTTTATCGTTGACATGTGTAGAAATATCGACTCGGATTGGGAAGCAATCAATCCTTGCGGAGCCAGGGCATTACGCATGCCCCGGTAGAAGGTTTCATTGAACAGTGATTCACCGGGTCCGATTGGATCTGAGGAGTCAACGATAATTACGTCATAAAATTGTTGACGTTCTTTCACAAATTCGCTGCCGTCAGCGACATGGACTTTGACCCGCGGGTCATCATAGCCGCAGGACAGTGAATTCAAATATTTTTTTGAAAGTTCTATAACCATCGCGTCAATTTCACAAATATCAATAGATTCGACACCGTCATGCTTTGCGATTTCGCGCAATACACCCCCGTCGCCGCCGCCGATGACCAAAACTTTTTTGGGGTCTGGATGCGAAAACAAAGGCACGTGTGCCATCATTTCCTGATATCCGAATTCATCAAATTCGGTCAATTGAATGACTCCGTCAAGTACCAGCATTTTTCCAAGATTAACGGTATCATAAACTTCAATTTCCTGAAAATCACTCTTGATGTGTTCAAGTTTTTTTCTGATTTTGACTGCGATTCCAAAACCTTCGTTAGTTTCGGCAAGCCAGTTTTGGTTGAGAAAATTACCCATTTACGACTCCTTCTTCAGCGACGCAATCCGACCTGCATCCGATAATGCGCGCCTTTAAGAAAATCAATTGAAAATTCAGCAACTTCACGCGGCTCAAAATATGTGCAGCTGAAAACATCGATGTAGGCGTTGTTTGAGGTGTTGGCAAAATGACCGGAAATCAGCGACGTTTCAATCAGTTGAGTCATGGTAAAGCCTTCAACCTGGGAATTGTTGCCGAAATGAACAATGGTAGTGTCGCCGCAACGTTTTATGTTTAGTTTTGAACAGAGTTCTGAAACATATTGCTTGATGGCATCTGCGTTGCGGATAATATCCGGATCACAGTTATAAACATCTACCGATGCCTGTAAACCCCAAGCTTTACTGGCTTCAAAGCGCGATTGCCAGCTTAAAGCGTAAGATTCAGTTTTACCTTCATAGATCGGTACCATTCTTTCAATTCCGTTGTTGGAAACGATACCACGGTTCATTACGCTGGAGATGATGGTGTTTTGGGACTGCAAGCCGTTTTTCAGTGATTCGACGGCGGTTTCAAAGCTTATGCTTTCACCACAGGTAAAAATATCGACTGCAGCGAAATCGTGTTCTGGCCAGGCATGTACTGAAAAGTGAGATTCGGCAATAATGATAAAACCGCTTACGCCCTGGGGTTCAAAGGCATGAAAATTTTGTCCCAAAACAGTAGCGCCGCTGGCCAGAGCCGCCTCAACAAAAATTTCTTCCATTTGAGCGGCATCTGCTAAAATTTGGGAATCGCAGTCATAAAACTCAATGGTCATATGTTTTCCAAGTGCAAAATCGCGATGCCCTTTCCAGTTACTGTTTTTCAATTTTCGTTTGTCCTCCTCTTTTCACGCCTTGACGGCACCGGTTTTACCGGGTTCAGGTTATTGATTTCTGTATTCTTTGGTATTGGCTTGCAACCATGCGTTAAAAGCTGAAAATGCCGCATTGGATTTTTGTTGCTTTAAAATGTATTCCGCGATCTGGCGTTTTTCTTCAAGTTCTTTATTGTCGGGCATGCTGCGCTTCAGCATCACCACCACCAGCGCTCCGGTGGTGGTATCAACAGCTGGTGAAAATCCGTTCGGAGAGAGTTTGTCAGTCTGTTGCAAAATATAGTTTGAGTCTGGAATTTGCGGCGGCGCCATCATCGTATAAGCTGGAATTGCGGCAAAAAGTGGATCGTTTTTAACAGTTTCAGCGACCTTGCCTTCAGATTGCGCCAGTTTTTTTACAATATCTCTGGCATTCTGTCTGGCCAGTTCCAATGCTTTCAAATTGGTCAGTTCACTTTTGACTTGTTCCTTTACTTCTGCAAAAGTGGCTTGGCGCGATGGTTCTTTATCAGTAAGGAATCCGACATAAATACCGTCTTTCCCGGGAACTGCGTTGGTTACAATCCCGGAAATTTCCACAAATTCTTTGATGATTGCAGGTTCATTCAATTTGCCGATGGCAGTGGCGTCGGCGGCAAACCAGTCAGTTTCTATGATCCGCAATTTTTCGGCGGCGGCAAGTTGAACAAAGGTCTTGCGTTGTTCGGCAGTGGTTTGAGCGTTGGTTTTTTCATAAACGACATTGGCAAACAGTTGTCCTTTACGAATGGTTTTTTCCCTGGCTATTTTCTGGCTGTATTCGCTTGAGAGTTCTTTTTTTACTGCTTCAAAAGGCTGTTCCTTGCCGTCTTTGAAATATTTTGATTTGACTGTTTCATAATATTTTTTCAAATCTTCGTCGAGAGGCTCTACTTTCTCAAAAGAAAATACTGCTAAAAGTGCTTTGTAACGTTCAGGAATTTGATATTTGGACTCATTGGTTTTGAAATAATTTGTAAGTTCTTCATCCGTGATCTTAACTTCTTTTGCATAATTTTCCGCTTTAAGATTCGCCACGCTTAACTCGATTTTTTGGTTTAACATCTTGTTGAAATTATCGATTTCATCAGGTGTGATTACGATGTTTTCGGTTACAATGCGTTCAAGAGCGTTTTGCGCTAGAAAATCACGAACACTTTCATCGAGATCAGCGGGGCTGAGTTGCAGCGGCTTAAGCTGTTCATCGATGAATTTATCAAATAGAGTAATATCGAACTTGCCGTCTTTTTGAAAATTCTTTTCGGAAGCGATATAATCGGCAACCTCTTCATCACTGATAATAATACCGCGATGCTTAGCCGCTCTCAACCGAATTGCCGCCTGAAACGCGTTTTGCGAAGCCGCTTGCTCAATCATCCGGTCACTGACCGGGCGATTATAGAGGAGCGAAAAAATTATCATGCTGCGCGTAGTCTGAGTACGGAGATCTTCAATCGTAATGCTTTGACCGAATGCTTCTCCGACCGTGCTGGTTCGAGAACTACCGGTACCGCTGAACATTCCGGTGAAGCCGGGACTCAGAAACCCGAGAAAGGATACGATTATCAATATGGTGACTAATCCGAACAGCCATCGTCCATGTCGCTGAAATACCGAATTTATGCGTCTAATTAACATTTTCGCCTCTTTTTTCTTTTAAGGTTATGGGTTCAAGCTGTTTAAAATAGCAGTTTGAAGCGATATTTCCAGCCCGTAATTATATTAGCGAAGGAAAAACTTGCGGCTAAAATCACAATTCAATGACTTGCTTACCTTGCGCTATGCTTGATTTTTGGGTTCAGAATCGTATTGTAAACAGATTATGGATTGAATGTAAGCAGTCCATCAAGTTCATTTTTGATTGATTTTAAATTGTAAAATGGGATATGAAATTCACGCGCGCATAATGCGCGCGCTAATTTTATAATAAAAGTTATGACTGATAATCGTCCATGGCCAGATACCGCGCCGCAGTTTGATGTCCGTAAATTGGCAGTGGCTGATTTTAAAAACGGAATTATAGTACGTTCGCCAAACTGGCTCGGTGACGCGGTAATGACTATTCCGGCATTGATGCAGTTGCGTAAAATCACACCTGAAGGCTGTGCAATTGCCATAATTTGTCCGGAATATCTGCAGGAACTTTTTGCGGCACTGCCGATTGTGGATCAGGTTTTTGCTTATCCGCGCGGTAAAAGATTGTGGGAACCGCGAATGCGTCGGCGGATTCGCAGTACGCGTTATGGATTTTCGATATTGTTCAACAACTCTTTGCGTGACGCGGTATTGCTAAAACTGCTGGGCATCCCAAAATTGTATGGTGCTGCGGCACGCGGACGCAGTATTTTGATGAAACGCAGTTTCCATTTTTCAAAAATAAAGCCCGGTGAACTTCACGGAATTCAACATGTTGATCGGTATCTGAGCTTGGTTAAAGCACTTGGTGCGCCGGAATGGAACGGCGAACTGCCGGAATTCAAGCTTCCGGAAGCGCCACAGTATCTGCCGCCCGGCAAATTGTTGGGGCTGGCTCCTGGCGCCGCCTATGGTGCGGCCAAGCGGTGGCCGTCTGAATCATTCAGAACCATTGCTGCACGCTGGATTGAGCGCGGCGGTTTTGTACTGGTGTTTGGTTCCGCTTCTGAAAACCGGATTGCTGAAGAAGTTCTGGCCGGCTTGCCAGCTCAAAATACCTTAAATTTGTGCGGCAAAACCGCGATGTCTGAATTGATGGCGGTTCTAAAACGTGTCGATGCACTCGTTGCCAATGACAGTGGTCTGATGCATCTGACCGCCGCTCTGGGAACTCCCGGCGTGGCTGTTTACGGGCCGACCGATTATTCGTCAACCAGTCCGATTTCGGCGAAGTGGCAGATTATTTTTGAACGACAACCGTGCGCTCCGTGTTTCAAACGCGAGTGTCCAAACGGTACGGCGTGTTGCATGACTGCGGTAACTCCGGATCGGGTTTGGACTGCATTACAACAAATCAGCAAGGGAAACGACCAATGAAAACCGGTGAAATAATAAGCAATAAACTTATTCAAGGAAGTTATTTTCAAGTGGATTTTTACGCTCCGGAAATTTGCCGGGCTGCCCGTCCCGGACACTTTGTACATGTACAGATAGCTAATTTGACTCACCGCATATTGCGTCGGCCGTTCAGTATCTGTGATTGCAGTTCAGATGGTGCGCTCAGGGTTTTGTACAAATGTGTCGGGGAGGGGACGACTGCACTTTCCAAGCTTCAGCCCGGTACAGTCTGCGATCTCATGGGGCCGCTCGGCAATCCTTTTCTCGCTCCGGCCGCCGATGAATATCCGATTCTGGTCAACGGCGGTTATGGCGCGGCGGCGACCTTCATGCTGACCAAAGAATCTTCCAACGGCGGTCTGATGCTGCTTGGCGCACGCAGCGCCTCCGATTTGTTATTGGTGAACGAATATGAAGCTGCGGGTTTTGAAGTCAGGGTTGCGACCAATGACGGAACCGCCGGACATCAAGGGCTGGTAACTGATTTGCTGCAGCAGGTTATTCAGCAGGAAACAACTCGCAAATGGCGTTTTTATGCCTGTGGCCCGGAACCGATGTTGATGGCGGTGGCCAGTATTCTGCAGAAGAATCACCTTTCCGGCGAAATTTCATTAGACCATCTGATGTGTTGCGGAGTCGGTGCGTGTTTCGCTTGCGTAGTGAAAGTTAAAGCCGACACTCCTGAAGGCTGGCGTTACGCCCGCAGCTGCAAAGAAGGTCCGGTATTTAATTCCGAACAACTGTATCTGGAGAAATAATCATGGCTGATTTAACTACAAAATTGGGACCGGTTACCCTGAAAAATCCGGTAATGACCGCATCCGGAACCTTTGGCTACGGTTTTGAATACAAGGACTACTATGACCTGCGTAAACTTGGTGCAGTTGTCGTTAAAGGGATTGCGCCTTTTCCAAGTCATGGCAATCCGACGCCGCGAGTCGCCGAAGTCACCAGTGGAATGCTTAACGCGATCGGATTGCAGGGGCCGGGTGTTGACAAATTTTTGACCGGAGACGAATATATGCCTTTTTTGCGAGCCTCCGGGGCAGACGTGATTGTCAATATCTGGGGTAAAACTATTGAAGACTACTGCGAAGTAGCGGCCCGGCTTGATGCCGACTGTGCCGGAATCACAGCGCTGGAAATCAATATTTCATGTCCGAATATCAAGGAAGGCGGGGTTGCGTTCGGTACTGATCTGAATCTCGCGGCCAAGGTTTTGAGTTCAGTTCGTAAGGCAACTTCGCTTCCGCTGATTACCAAACTGAGCCCGAATGTTACCAATATCGCTGATTTTGCACGTTGTGCAGTTGATTGCGGTTCGGATATGATTTCGCTGATCAATACCATTACCGGCATGGCGATCGACATCAAAACCAGGCGTCCGAAAATTGCCAATTTGACCGGAGGACTCAGTGGACCTGCCATCAAACCGATCGCGATTCGCATGGTTTATCAGGTGGCGCAGGCGGTGAAAGTACCGATAATCGGAATGGGTGGAATTATGAATGCCGACGACGCGATTGAATTCATGCTGGCTGGCGCTTCAGCAGTGGCGGTCGGAACGGCAATTTTTGCGGATCCCTATGCGCCACTTAAGGTTATTGATGGTATTAACGATTATTTGGAGCAACATAACTGCAAATCGGTTGCTGAAATCATCGGGGCGCTCAGGCTGTCGTAAATATCACTTTAAAATTCGCGCGCGCATAATGCGCGCGCGAATTTAAGACTTGGAATTATACTCTATTCGGTTGTAATATCAAATTAATGGAGCTGTAGAATGAGTTTTCTTCAACTTGAGGGTAAAAAAATTGTAGTTTTCGGAGTGGCCAATCGCAAAAGTGTGGCATTTCACATCGCTGCCACTTTGGCTGAAGCAGGTGCTGAACTGATTTTTTCAATTCAGAAACAGGAAGCGGCGGCGGTGGTTGAGAAGTTTTTCCCCAGCAGTAAATTTTATCTCTGCGATTTTTCCGATGACGCATCAATGCGGCAGACGGTTGAAGATATCGCCGCCAAACACGGAACACTTTACGGTATGGTTCACTCGGTGGCGTTTGCCAATTATTCTGAAGGCATCAAAGCATTTCACGATACGCTCCGGCATGATTTTCTCGAAGCTATGGATATTTCATGTTATTCATTTATCCGTCTGGCCGGATTGCTGAAACCACACATGGAGCAGGATGGCGCAATGATTGCGGTTTCGATTTCGACCACGCGGATGGCGGCAGAAAGCTATGGTTTTATGGCACCGGTCAAAGCCGCGTTAGACTCAAGCATCTGTTTTCTGGCTAAATCATTGAGTGCAGATAGCCGGATCCGGGTCAATGCCGTCGGCGCGTCACTGCTGAAAACATCGGCATCTGCCGGGATTCCCGGTTATATCAAACCGTATTTGTTTGCGGAGAAAGCGACTTTGCGCAAAGCTGCCTTAAAAACTGAAGAAGTCGCCAACGTTGCGGCATTTCTGCTCAGTCCGCGGGCATCCGGAATCAACGCGCAGACGCTGGTGGTTGATGCCGGTATGTCAACCAATTTTTTTGATCGTGAGCTTGTTGATAAAGTGATTGATTAATTATCGATAATGATGAGAGCACAGTTATAGGATTTACATGTTCAGTCGCCCCACATACATTGTTTTGGACTTGCCGGATGCTGTCAGCAGAGAAATTCAGCAGATCCGCAAGGATTTGGATCCTGAACGCGCAAATTTGAATGCGGAGATTTCGCTTATCGGTTCCTCTGGAGTCGGAGTCATTTCGCCCGGACAGCCGTTCCGGCGTGTCTTCAATGAAGTGGATCGCGTCGCTGCTGAATTTGAACCGTTTACCACCGGTTTTATCGGGGTTGATTGTTTCGCCGGAACCGGAATCTGTTTTTTTGTTATGGATAATTTTGAAATTTTTAATAATATTCATCGGCGGCTTGGCGAGGCTGATATTCATTATGAACCGGTGCGTTTCCCATATCAGCCTCATTGCACTTTGACCCTTTTGGACAATCCGCTAAGCGAACAGGAAGTGGAAAAAATCAAAGCTGTGCCTGTACCAACCATAAAATTTCTGATTACCACTATGTCCGTTTACAGTATTAATCCTGACGGGACTGAACCGGTAATGCGGCATTCCGCTAAACTTGGGGGATTTTAGCAGAGAAATCTTTCACGTCCGTTATTGGGCTTTTTTCGCTGCCGGGCTGTTCGGCATTGGAGTAACTTCAATTGTTGCACGTTGTTCTTCCGCAAACTTGCGCATGGCTTCTTCGTAACGCTCTTTTTTTACCAGAAACAACGCTTTAACGTGAAATTCCATAACTGAGCTGGCGTGAACCTGGCGCTTGCTCGGTTTACCAAAAGAATCATAAGGCTCCCAATAATCGGCAGTGCGGCTTTGAGGCTGAGTACGGGCGCCAAAGTTGGAATTGCCGGGGTCAGATATTTCTCTTTTTCTGACTTCAACCGCTTGTGCTGAAACAATCTGAACGGCATCGACTCCGTGTTTTTCAGCTTCGTCAAGGATAGCTTCTCTGACTTGCTCCTGGTCATAATCAGCGGTTGCTTTTACAGTAGCGCGCCCGATCGGCTGGTAATCATTTGGCGGAACACTTTTAGCATCGTTAAACCATATTATGGGGGCAGGATTGTCCCTGGTATAAGTTTGTCCCACATAATCAACACTTATGCAGCCGGTCAGCATCGCCGCAAGAAACCCTGCCGTTAGAATTTTACAAATTTGCATATAGCTCCCGTTTTGATGAATTATTTCAGAAATTAAAACTTACCATCGCCGGATATAAAATCAAGAGTTCAGTTGCCGGTAAATTCAATATGAAGCAAACCGCTCTTCGAATATCTGATTGCGCGCCAGCAGTGCAGCTCCGCATGCGGTCACATCAGGCGGTAATGCAGAAATTTCCAGTTTCAGATCCATGACCACTCCCGGAAAACAGTTTTGTGAAAGAACTCTTTTGACGGTTTCCGGCAATACCGAACCAATAGCCGTCAGCTCCCCGCTGATAACGATCAATTCCGGGTTCAGCAACGTGGTGATTACGGCCAGCGCAGATCCGATATAAGTACATACTTCTGCGGCAATGATTTTCGCCAGTTTATCATGTTTTACGCATTCAGCGAAATGCGCAATGGAAAAGTTTGCAGTATCAAGACTGGTGTCAACCCCGCTTTTGATGGCTTCGTTTATCCGGCGCAAAATGCCGGATTCTCCGGCGAGTGCTTCAAGGCAACCGCGATTCCCGCATTGGCAGACCGGCCCGCCCGGCATGATGATAATATGTCCGATTTCCATTGCACGGTGAAACGAGCCGGAAAAGATTTCGCCATTTTTGATGAAGCCGCCGCCGATGCCGTCACCTGTTCCCAAATGAAAGATGCTTTGCGGCGGCTTTGGAAGCTTATTGCGATATTCCATATAAATGATTACTGATTCTGCCGGAAAAATGAATGACGGCAGTCCGAATTCCTTACGCAGCCATGCGGCGGTGTCGGCATTTTCCCAGCCGGGAATATTTACCGCTTTCAATGAAATTCCGTTATTGACATCCACCATGCCCGGATCAGCAAATCCGATAGCTTTAAGCTTTTCGCAATGTGCACGGTTTTCATTTAAAAGCTTGCGAATAACATCAGCAATTTCACTGCGGCATTCTTCCAGGGAACGGCGTTTGCCGGCCGGAATGGTCAGTTTTGAGCAAATTTTTCCTTGTGCGTCAATAATGGTGCCAATGGTTTTTTTGACCTGAAAATCAATGCCAATAACCCAAGTCGAATCTGGATTCAACGTCAGTTGCGGAGATTTGCGGCCAGTCTTTTTGCTGTTGCGACCTGGCTCAGCGATAATTCCACATTTTTTCAGTTCATCTACTGCTTCAAGAATGGTCGCCGGGCGAGCCCCGGTAAGAGTACCGAATTCCTGGCGCGTCAACGTTTTTCTTTCCAGTAATATTTTCAGCAAATCTTTGCTTAAATCTTTTTTTCTGGCCATTTAATGATAGATCTGTTTTTGGGTTGAAAATTAACATCGCTAATATGCAAAAAGCAGGAAGTACGTATTAAAGCACACAAAAATATTGATGTTGTTGGGATTAAGAAGGAATTCTCAAATAACACCACCGCAATGTGCAACTGCAAATTACTTAAAGGCGTATTCGATTTCCTGAAGCATGATCCCGGTTCCGTTCGCCACGGCGTTCAAGGGATCTTCGGCAACCAAAACCGGAAGACTGGTTTCTTCACTGATTAATTTGTCCAGCCCGGAAAGCATGGCGCCACCGCCCGCCAACATGATACCGTGGTCAATCAGGTCTGCCGCAAGTTCCGGCGGACAACGTTCAAGAGTGCTGCGCACTGCTTCAATAATGCTGGTGATCGGTTCTTGAAGCGCGATACGGATTTCGCCGCCGGTTATTTTTATGGTTTTAGGTAAACCGGACACAAAGTCACGTCCTTTTACTTCCAGTTCCAAGTCTTCTTTAGTCGGGTAAGCGCTGCCGATATCAATTTTGATTCGCTCCGCAGTTCGTTCTCCAATCAGCAGATTATAAACTCGTTTCATATATTGACCGATGGCTGCATCCAATTCGTCCCCGCCAACTCTGACACTTCGCGATTCGACGATGCCGGAAAGTGAAATAACCGCAACTTCGGTGGTGCCGCCACCGATATCAACAATCATACTTCCGCACGGTTCATAGACCGGAAGACCCACTCCGACTGCGGCTGCCATCGGTTCCTCCACCAGTACCGCCTGCCACGCTCCGGCGTGCTTGGCGCTGTCTTTCACCGCGCGTTTTTCAACTTCGGTAATACCTGATGGTACTGCCACCAGAATCCGCGGCGGGAAAAGACGTTTGTGCCATGGGACTGATTTCATGGCTTTCTGGATAAAGTAACGGAGCATTTTTTCAGTTACTTCAAAATCGGCGATAACACCGTCTTTCATCGGTCTGATAGCACGGATGTTGCCCGGAGTACGGCCGAGCATACGCTTGGCATCACTACCGACGCTCAATACTTCTTTAGTGCTTTCCGCAATGGCAACAACTGATGGTTCAGAGAGTATGATTCCGCGGTCTTTGACAAAAACTACACAGTTGGCAGTTCCAAGGTCGATACCGAGATCGGTCGAAAATATATTTGCCAATTTTTTGAGAAACATTTTTTGAATACCCTCTGTTTATGTGTTGCAAACGATGGTTATACACTACAGCATTAAACTATTTTGTCAAAATAAATAAACCCCGGATCCCAAGGATCCAGGGAATGACTTTACCAGGACGGATTTTCGGGTAATGCTTTGTCGAACTCTGCAACCAGCGAATTCTGATATGCTCCGCTATATGTCCCGTTGAAAAAATGGTTCAAGCCTTCGCTATTCAGCTTGCTCCAGCATTCTTCTTCACGTCCCGGAATTATCGGGAAAAACAGTACTCCGTTAGCCTGTGCTGCTTTCTGATCTCCGGGTGCATCTCCGATCATCAGGATTTTATCGGCATCATATTTGCCGACTGCACAGAATTTGAGATGTTCGGTTTTAGTGCCGTGTTCCTGCCCGCAAATCTGGTCAAGATAGTTATCAATTTTGTTTTCCTTCCATTCTCTGGCAAGAGCTTCAAGCGGCGTTTGAGAAACCACGATCATATCAACTTTGCCTTTGCAACTGTCGAGAACGTCTTTGACTCCCGGGAAAGGGGGAATACCATAGACCATATCGGCTATGCGTTCATTGACTTCAACACTCCAAGCCAGCAGTTTTTTCAATTCTTCATTGGCGGAGGCCGCAACCTTTGCGGTGAGTGCCGGATTGCCAAGTTTACTTTCTTCTTTAATCCAGGTGTCAAGTGCGGAAGTGTCGGCGATATTTAATCCACGGGCAGTGATTTCTTTGCGGGCTTTGCAAAGAGCAATGGCACGCTGAATTGCGAGAAAACGATTGCAGCCACGGGTTTTGCTGTAGAGATTGACGAATTCCCAGATCTCACGCGCATATTTGCTGGCGGCTTGAAGCCCGAAATGTTTGATGAAACAAGGACAGAAACATTCTTTTTGCTTGATTTCCATTGAATCGAATACGCAGCCGTCACTGTCGAAGCCGATGAAAAAATCATGCTTTTTCTGGAGCGAGGTCATTTGTGCCATGTAATCCATAGTTGTTGCTTTCTCCTGCATTTTATTTGTGTTTAAGTGGATACAAACAGCTAACTATAATTCAAAAATGATTAATCTCAAACTCATGGGTAAATCAAATCACAAAAAAGGTTCTTATTTTTAATATTTCATCACGGAGAGAAATTAATTATCTTGAACTTGATGTTGAATTTCAATGGTTATGTATTATTATTTCAGTTGGTTATCTTAATTGAGACCCAAAATATTAACCCAAACCAAGGAGATCATCATGGGCAGCATCAAAGGCACCGAAACTGAAAAAAATCTTCTCAAGGCTTTTGCCGGAGAGTCCCAGGCGCGCAATCGTTATACTTATTTCGCCAGTGTCGCGAAAAAAGAAAATTATGTGCAGATTTCTGCGATTTTTGAAGAAACCGCCAATCAAGAAAAAGAACACGCCAAACGTTTCTTTAAATTCCTCGAAGGCGGCGATCTTGAAATTACCGCAACTTATCCAGCCGGAAAAATCGGCACAACTACTGAAAACCTGAATGCTGCCGCCTGCGGCGAACATGAAGAATGGTCGGCGCTTTATCCTTCTTTTGCCGTCAAAGCGAGAGAAGAAGGATTTGCTGCTGTCGCAATGGTTTTTGAAATGGTTTCTGTCGCGGAAAAGCAACACGAAAAACGCTATCGTGATTTGCTGAAAAACATCGAAGATGGCAAGGTGTTTACGCGCGATGAAGTCGTTACTTGGCGCTGCATCAATTGCGGATACTTGCATGTTGGCAAAAGTGCGCCGCAGATGTGCCCGGCATGTGCTCACCCGCAATCATATTTTGAATTGCTCGGTGAGAATTGGTAAGTTTCAAATTTCACAACCGCAGGCACTGCCTGCGGTTTTTTTATGAAGTATTTCTTTGAATTGTGCATGGCTGACTTAGAACGTGCCGAAAAAACGTCCCGAAGCTGTTCAAGTGTGTTTTGGTGATCCTAAACACATGGAGGCTTTTAACCATATTCTGCTGAAACTTTCCAAGGAATTGGGGTTGGATTATTTAGATATTTATCAGCTGATGAACGCACGTGACGACAAAGCATCCTTGTTATCAGATCTGGGTGGAGTTTACCTTTCTGAAAAAGGGCATCGGTATATTGCTCTCGAGTTTCTGAAATACATAGCATCAAAGCATAAAATAATAACAGAAAAATGAGGTTCATTGATTAATGAAAAAAACAACAGTTTCAGCAGTAGGTTGTTCGCTGGCGGATTATCTCTATACTAATCTCGATTTCGGCAGCGCGGCTTTCAACAAATACAAAACCCGCCGCGACGGCGACGGTGGCCTCAGTCCAGGACATCTGGTTTTTACTGGAAATCTGGAAAAATTCAGCGGTGTGCCGTATTCACAAATTATCGCAGAACTTGGTTGTCATGAACCTGACGGGTTCAATATCGGCGGACCTGCCATTGTCGCGACGATTAATGCGTCTCAGCTGGTTAACGGTGATAAGGCCGATTTTAAATTTTTTGGCGTATTGGGCAAAGACCAGACCGCCGAACGGATTTATTCCATTCTTCGTCAAACTCCAGTGAATATTGATAATTACCAGCAAATTGACGGGATGTCGCCATTTTCAGATTGTTTATCGGATCCTGGCTTTAATAACGGCAACGGGGAACGCCTCTTTGTCAACAATCTCGGTGTGGCCGGCGAATATTCTCCTGAAATGCTTGGTGAAAAATTCTTTGAAGGCGATATCCTGTTTTTTGGCGCTACTGCATTGGTGCCTCGGCTTCATGATAATCTCGGTGCAATGCTGAAAAAAGGACGCGACCAAGGTAAAATCAACTTTGTGACTACAGTATTCGACTTCCGCAATGAAATGAATAATCCAGGAGGTCGTTGGCCGCTTGGCGACGGAGATGAATCATTTGCCATGATTGACGCACTGGTCATGGATTGGGATGAAACCATGAAAATCAGTGGCTGTAAGGATATCGAAAATGCATTCAAGTTTTTTATTGATCGGGGTATCGGCAGTTTAGTAGTTACGCATGGTGCCGACAATATCTATGCCTGGTCCGGCGGCAGTCTCTTCAAAAAAATGGATTTTACGGTATTACCGGTATGCTCGCTGGTTGAAGTGGACCTCAAGGCTAGTCCGGAAACCCGCGGCGATACGACCGGTTGCGGTGACAATTTTGCCGGCGGCATACTGGCGTCGCTGACTGAAAATCTCGCATCATGCCCACGTGGCGAAATCGATCTGCTTGATGCATGTTCATGGGGTGCCGCTTCCGGAGGATTTGCCTGTTTCTGTGTCGGAGGTACCTATATTGAAAAGTATCCGGGCGAAAAACGTGAAAAAGTATCGCGTTATTATCAGGCATACCGCAGGCAGATCGGTTTGGCTGGAAAATGAATAATTTAGGGAGAATTTGCAGATGAAAACAGTTACAATCTTGCCGTGTCTGGATATTAAAGACGGTCGCGTAGTGAAAGGTGTCCAATTTGTTGATTTAAAAGATATTGGCGATCCGGCTGAGGCCGCGAAAAGTTATGAAGAACAGGGCGCTGATGAATTGGTTTTTCTCGATATAACGGCGACTGTCGAAGGACGTGATTCGAGCCTGGAAGTGATGCGTCGGGCTGCTGCCGGGGTCAACATTCCGATTTGTGTCGGCGGCGGTATTCGCACGGTAGAAGACATGGCGAAATATTTTGATGCGGGTATTGCCAAAGTTTCGGTCAATACCGCAGCCGTGAAAAATCCCGAACTGATTATCGAAGCCGCTAAGCGTTTCGGCTCCGAAAAAATTGTTGTTGCGATTGACGTCGCCAAGTTTCCCGGCGAAGAAACACGCTGGGAAGTTCTGATCAACGGCGGCAAAACCGGTACCGGTATGGATGCTTTGGAATGGGCGAAAAAATGCGAGTCGCTCGGTGCGGGCGCGCTACTGCCGACCAGCAAAGATACCGATGGCGCCAAAAGCGGTTATGATTTGGCGATGCTCAGAGTTTTAACCAAATCAGTTAAAATTCCAGTTATCGCCTCCGGCGGGGCAGGGACGCTCCAGCATTTGCTGGAAGCGGTAACCATTGGCGGAGCTTCCGCAGTTTTGGCTGCGAGCGTGTTCCATTTTGGTGAACTAACGGTGTCGCAGGTTAAAGCGTTTTTCAAAAAGAACGGAATTGCGGTAAGGGATTGAATTTGATCTGCGGTGGTTGCCGTTGCTTTGTCTCGAAGCTCCGTATCCGGCTTTAATTTAAATCGCTCAGAAAATTCTAAATCAGTGCTTCTTCTGCCGCTAAATCCCAGAATTTCATGCCGCGTTTGGTAAGCCGGATCTGGCTGTCATTGGTTTTGAACAGCTCTTTAACCGGGGCCGGCAGGTCTTTGATGCGGTTTTGAATATCATCCCAGGACTGCGGACGGTTTTTCCTATTCGAAGCCTTCGATGGTCAGCGTCGAATAGAATGGTTTTTCCTTCCAGTGCCGATTTATTTTTTCGGAGCAAACACTTCGAGCTTAAGGTTTTTTAACTCGACCTGATTGTTTTTATTCAATATAAGAACCTTGAATTTTTTCGCGCCTGGCCATACTGAGATCATTCCTTCGGCTCTGACAAAGGAATTCGGATTGAGCTGGACAGTTTTGACATACTCATAAGAGCTCCGCGGCATGTGAACGCGTACTTTCGTTTCAGTGATGACCGTTTCCTTCAATGGATTAGCCAAAAACACACCCCATTCTCCACCCTTGAGCTCCATCTTTTCGATGGGACCGACTAATTTGCGGTTCGGCAGGTCGGAGTAGTCTGACTTGACATCCAGCGCCACCATCATGCCCGAAACCCAGTTTGCAGTATCGAAAACATGAAGAATTTTGCTTCCGGCGGGGGATGTCCTTTGCAGCAAGGACTCACTGTCAGGAATTGGGTTGATCTGAGTTCCGTAGATGACACCATTTTCATTGTATTCGATCACCCCGAAATGGAGTTTTCCCTCGCCCTTGAACTCGCCGCTCAAGAAATAACGTTTGCCCGGCTCGAACGAATAGAAATCTTTGCTGATAGCCGTTGATGTCGTAACTGGCTTGATATTGTCTTTCAGATTGAATTCCGGAATGATCGTTGCCAATGGTTTCCCTTTCGGGCGCACCGCATTCTCTTGCTTTTCTTCTATGAAGCTCTCGACAAATTCCTGTTGCGTATCATTCACCAGATTAGGGATGGTCACAAACTGCATATCGGCGTTGCTGCCGTTCTTGTAGTCCACTGCTACGGTTACCAGAATCGGCTTGCCCACGTATTTCCCAATGGGGATGCGCCAGTTGCGGATGCGGTTGTCAAAGACATAGTTGTTTCCCGTCTTTCTTCCCTTGCCGTTCCATTTGGCGCAGTTGAACTCGCGTATCAGTTTGCCGTTGATGAAAACCCGGACGATAGCCCCGTCGCCGTATTGCGTCTGGGTATTGACCAGCTTGAAGTCAAGCGCCTCGTCAGGGGTCTTCACGTTATGGATATAGTCGATATTTTTGCAGGCATAGCCATTGACAATGTAGAAGAAGCTGCCGGCGATTTTGCGCGGTGCCGGTAGTCCTTCAGACGCACCATCTTCCAGCCCGCTGGTCAGTCCGATTCTGCGGATAGTGTCCGGACGTGTATTCTTGCCATTGGTGAAGACCAGACGCAGGGGGAGTTTGCCCTTGACGACTGCTTTTTCGTTCACTGCCTGGGGGGCATCGTTGACTATCACAAGCGAATAATCGTTCGCCACAGACAAAGGCAGCTCGATTTCGGCACCATTTTCCCCGTCAAGCTTCATGTAGGAAAAATCGGGAGTTTCATAGTAGGTTTTCAGGGAAACTCCGGTTGGTATGGCGGAAAACCTAACTTTTGAAGAAGTCTCCGATGCTGGAAACAATGCGTAATGACGGGTCAGATCCAGACCATAAATGCCGTTGTCGTCGTTTATCGGCCACCCCTTCAACACAAACTCCGTGGTTTTGAGTTCCGCAGCGCCGTGCAGTCGTCCGTACAAGACCTTGCCGTCGGGACCTATCATCTTCTGCAGAGTGCCGTCATCGTAATACTGGTAGATGCCACCCTTGAAATCCCGGTACATGGCCCGGATGTTTGGCGGATATTTCTTTTCCGGATAGTAAGGTTCGAGGCGGTTGTCAGCGAAGACCTTGGCCCGCCAGATCAAGTGGTCGTCGAAGCCCTTTTCAGTGCGCATGGGCTGATTTGAACTAAACATGCCGAAGCCCGAAAGCGAGTCCGAGACTGCGGTACCGGTATACTTCAGTTCGTCCGTGTACATGCGTACTGTCGACACCCAGGAACGATAGCCAAACAAAAACGGAGTGATTGGATGCTGGCGGGAAACACGATAAGACCGGAATTTGTCTCCTCCCCAGGCGACAGCATGGTTCAGCGGCCAGCGAATGCCGAATGCGATCGGAGCCGGGCCGTATTCGGCGGCCATTGGCACACCTAACCCTTCCTGTAATTCGCGGGTGAAAGCTTTGTTGCCTTCGGCACCGGCGAGGCCATCCACGATGCCGTTGCCGGTATCCCCTGTGCAACCGAGTGTGTCCTGGTAGT